>OGYY01001017.1_pt1 | contig 26024 bp, 20 predicted proteins | sample 1576671 | NCBI WGS metagenome assembly OGYY01 (sample SAMEA3541593, study PRJEB24748) | human gut metagenome | biome: human gut; feature: human-associated habitat; material: faeces | place: China | collected 2012 | reverse complement strand
TTGTTTAATTTACAAGGTGCACGCTCCATTCGCGGAACAGGTGTTATCTTAGCACCTACCGCCCCTTTTGTCAACACCTTTTTTCACTTTTTTCAAATTATTTTTCAGAGCCAGATAGAGACAAATCCATCCATTGATGTTATAATAGGAAAACCGTTTCATTTTGGAGGTATTTCCCTTGGATTTCCAACATATTGAGGCAACTTTCGGGAAGCTGGAGCACCGTTCGCTCTCGTTTTCGAAAGGTCTTAATATTATAGAAGCGCCGAATGAGTCCGGCAAGTCGACGCTTCTCGCGTTTCTTCGCGTGATGCTCTACGGCTTTCCGCCGCGGGAGCGCGGCGCGCTGGCGGACAAGAACCGCTACGCCCCATGGTCGCTATCGCCGATGCGCGGCACGCTGGCTCTCACATGTCAAAAGGGCGACATTACGTTGCAGCGCGACACCGCGCGCGCGAATAGTCCCATGGGCCGCTTTTCCGCCGTCTATACCGGCAGCAGTGAAACGGTCGACGGCCTGACCGCCGCCGACTGCGGCGAAACGCTGCTCGGTGTCCCGTGCGAGGTCTACGAGCGCAGCGCGTTCATCCGCCAGAGCAGTCTGACGGTCGACGCGAGCGCCGAGCTTGAGCGCCGCATCGCCGCGCTCATCACCACGGGCGAGGAGGGCCAGTCGTTCAGCGAAGCATCCGCCGCGCTCAAAAAGCAGCTCAACGCCCGCAAATACAACAAGTCCGGCCGCATCCCCGCGCTCGAGGCCGAGATCAGCGCACAGGAGCGCGCGCTCGAGGAACTGTCGCAGCTCACGCGCAGCAAGCGCAAGGCCGAGGAAGCCCTTGCCTCATTCGATGCCGAGGAAGCCTCGCTGCGCGAACAGCTCCGCGCACACGATCTCTGCGATGCGCAGGACGCCCGCCGCGCCGCCGCGGAAGTGCAGCAGGCATGGCAGAGCACCGAAAGCAAAGCCGAATATCTTCGCCGCGCGCTGATTGAACAGAATGTGCCCGCGCGCGACGCGCTGGAGCAGGGCCGCGCAAGGCTCAACGCGCTATCTTCCCTCAAGGTTGAGGCCGCGGACGCGCAGAAGCGCTGTGATGACGCCGAAGCTGCTCTGTCCGATTTTGACGCAAGACCCGCCGAGCGTCCACGCTCACTATTACCTTATATAATAGTAAGCGCCGTGCTATTGCTACTCTTTATATTTGTTTCCGCATTGCCCAGCCCTGTCACTCTGGCCGGGTGCATCGTCTCCGGCGCTGCGCTGGCTGCACTTCTTGTCTTAAACTGGAACAACGCACGCAAAGTTCGCGCCGCACATGAGGAAAAGCGCGGTGTCTTAGAGCAAGCCCTGCGCGATGCGCGTTCCGATGCCGCCGCACAGCAAAAGCTGTATGATGCCGCCGCGCGCGAGCTGCTCGTGCTCATCCCCGCGGGCGACATCTCCCGCGTTGGCGCATATCTCGACGCCGCGCTGCAAAAATACGCCGAGCTGGACGCCCTGACGCGCGAGGCGCGCGACCTGTCGCTGCGCTGCGAGCTGCTTTCCGCCCGCGCGCCGAAGGGTGACGTTCCCGACGAGCCAGTTGTGCGCCCCGCACGCTCCCGTGCGGAGCTGCAAACTGCGCTCGACGCGCTCGCACGGTGCCGTCGTGAAGCGCAGAGCACCTTTGACTACACCTCCGGCCGCTGCCGCGCCATCGGCGACGCCGCCGAGCTTGAAGCCGCACTCACGCAGAAGCGCGACGAGCTTGCACAAAAACAAGCGGAATACGACGCCATCGCCCTCGCGATGGAATCGCTGCAAAGCGCGAACACCGCACTGCAAAACCGCTTTTCTCCCGCGCTCAGCCGCCGCGCCGGCGAGCTTTTCTCCCGCCTGACGGGCGGCAAATACGAAAGTGTCCTGCTTGACCGCACGTTTTCCGCGCAGGCGGGCGAAACGGGCGAGAGTGTTTCCCATGACGCACAGCTTTTGAGCCTCGGCACGCTCGACCAGCTGTATCTTGCCGTGCGCCTCGCCATCTGCGAAAGCGCCCTGCCCGCGGACGATCCCCCGCCCATCGTGCTCGACGACGCACTTGTCCGCTTCGACGACGAGCGCTGCCGCGCCGCGCTCGAGCTTTTATTAGAGGAAAGCAACTCCCGTCAAATTCTGCTTTTCACCTGCCAGCACCGCGAGAGCGCGTATCTCTCCGGCCGCGACGGCGTCACATTCCTGTCCCTATAATTCCAAATTGATAAAGGAGAAATTGAATGACCACACTGCAAGCCCTTCCCCTGCCTTCCAACTTCGAAGACCTCTGCGAGCTGTTTTTGCTCTACATCGCGTACAGCACCCTCGGCTGGTGCGGCGAGATGCTATACTGCTCCATCCCCAAGGGTCACATCTGCGAAAAGAGAGGCTTCCTCAACGGCTTCCTCTGCCCCATTTACGGCCATGGCGCGCTGCTCGTGCTGTATCTTCTGCACGGCGGCTTCCAGAATCCGGTGCTCACGTTCATCTTCGGTGCGATCGTCACGTCGATCCTTGAATACTTCACGAGCTGGATCATGGAAAAGCTCTTCCACATGCGCTGGTGGGACTACTCCCATTATAAATTCCAGATCAATGGCCGTGTGTGCCTTCTGAACTCCACATGCTTTGGCCTTGCGTGCGTGCTGCTGTGCCACCTTGTCCAGCCCTGGCTGTGGGAGCACATCGTGAATCTCGGCCCTACCATCACCGTGCCGCTCGCGTCCTTCATCTTCGGCATCTATCTGATGGACACCGTGCTCTCCATCCGCAGCGCCATCCAGCTCAGCGCCCAGATGGGCAAGCTGCGCGAGCTGCAATCGGAGCTCAAGGACTATGTCGCCGAAAAGCGTGAGGAGAGCCAGGAGCGCAAGGCCGAGCGCCGTGCCGAGGTACGCGAGCGCGCCCGCATGCTGCGTGACGGTGCGGATATCTTCGAGCGCCGCCTGCTCCACTCCCACCCCGACATCCGCAAGTCGCGTGAAGACCTGCTCACCGCGATCCGCGCCCGCCTGAACGAGAGCGAGACCGAGGCCAAGAAAGCTGCCGACGAGCTCTTCGGCGATGAGCGCAAGGCGTAATTTGCCAAGCCGCGCGCGGTTGACTTCCGCGCGCAAACGGTATAAACTAAGCGCGCCGCTGGCCAACCGGCGGCACACCACGCAGCAAAGGAGAATACTGATCTATGAGCGAATGCACCCATAATTGCTCTACCTGCGGCGAGAGCTGCGCTGAGCGTGCAACGCCGCAATCCCTGCGCAAAGCGCCGCACCCCGAAAGCCACATCGGCAAGGTGTTCGGCGTTGTGTCCGGCAAGGGCGGCGTCGGCAAGTCCATGGTCACGAGCCAGCTCGCCGTCACGCTGCACCGCCGCGGTTACAAGGTCGGCGTCATGGACGCCGATATCACCGGTCCCTCCATCCCGCAGGCCTTCGGCGTGCACGACAAGGCCGTCGGCACGCAGACCGCGCTCTACCCCTGCGTCAGCCACAGCGGCATCGAGGTCATGTCCATCAACCTGCTTTTGGAGGATGAGACCGATCCCGTCATCTGGCGCGGCCCCGTCATCGGCGGTGTCGTCCAGCAGTTCTGGACGGATGTTGCCTGGGATGTGGACTATCTGTTCGTCGATATGCCCCCCGGCACGGGCGACGTGCCGCTGAGCGTCTTCCAGTCCATCGCGCTCGACGGCATCATCGTCGTCACCTCCCCGCAGGAGCTTGTCTCCATGGTCGTGGAGAAGGCCGTGAAGATGGCTGAAAAGATGGACGTTCCCATCGTCGGTGTCGTGGAGAACATGAGCTATGTCGCCTGCCCTGACTGCGGCAAAAAGATCTATCTCTTCGGCGAGGGCAAGAGCGAAGAGGCCGCAAAGCGTCACAATCTTCCCCTCCTCGCCCAGATGCCCATCGACCCGAAGCTCGCCGCCCTTGTGGACGCGGGCAAGATCGAAGAGTTCGAGGGCACATGGCTGAACGCCGCCGCCGATGCGCTCGAAAAGATGCGCAAGCGCGCCGAATAACTTGAGCATTGACAAAAAATCGCACCTCGAACGAGGTGCGATTTTTTATGTTCTGTTTGTGGCTCAGTCGTTGGAATAGTTGTCGAAGTAGCCCTGAATGTAAACGATGGGCGTGCCCTTGTCGCCGCTGCCGCTCGTCAGGTCGCAGAGCGAGCCGATCAGGTCGGTCAGGCGGCGGGGCGTCGTGCCCTCGGACACCATGTTGCCGACCAGGCTCTCGCTGGTCTTCTCGCGGATGCGCTCTTCGATGGCTTCCTTCAGCGCCTCGCCCTTGAGATCGCCGAAGTCATTGTCGGCGAGGTACTTGAGCTTCAGCTCGTTCGGCGTGCCGACAAGGCCCTTGGTGTAGCCAGGGGAGACGACGGGGTCAGCGAGCTCCCAGATCTTGCCGACGGGGTCTTTGAACGCACCGTCGCCGTAGACCATGGCCTCGATGTGCTTGCCGCTGGCCTTGCTGAGTCTCTCGCCCAGCTCCTCGGCAATGGCCATGCAGTCGCGCGGGAAGAGCTTAACGGTCTCCTCGGTCGCCTTGTTGGAGCCGAGCAGGCCGTATTCGGCGTTGTAGCCGCTGCCGTCGACGCTTCTGTTGAGCAGATCGTCGAGGCCGAGCACCACGCGGGCGCCAGCGGCCTTGAGCAGGCGCTTGCTGCGCGCGCGGGTGTGGATGTCGCAGGTGATGACGGCGTCGGTGTAGTCGCACAGCGTCTGCACGCGATTGCCGAAGATGACCTCGACCTCAGCGCCGGCGTCGGTGATGATGCCGGAGTAGAAGTCGATGTAGTCGACGCCCGTGAACGGGTGCACCGCCGCGCCGAATTTCTTGCGGAATTGTTCGAGCGTCAGAACATCGCTGTACGGGTCGACGCCCGCCTCGTCGAGCTTGTCCCAGTCGACAAGGCCGTTGCCCACCTCGTCAGAGGGGTAGGAGAGCAGCAGCACGATCTTCTTGCAGCCCATCGCCATGCCGCGCAGCAGCAGGGAGAAGCGGTTGCGGCTCAGGATCGGGAACGCGACGCCCACGGTGCCGCCGCCGGTCTTTTCGCGCACGTCTTTCGCGATCTGGTCGAGCGTTGCGTAGTTGCCCTGCGCACGCGCCACGACGGATTCCGTCACAGCGACAACGTCGCGGTCGCGCGGCTCGATGCCCGCTTCCTTCCACGCTTCCATCACGGAAGCGGCAGCGACCTCAGCAATGTTATCTCCCTCGCGGATGATGGGTGCGCGCACGCCGCGCACGACAGTTCCGATCGTTCTCATCTTGATCTCCTTTTTATTTTATAGTCAGCGCACAAGGTGCTCTTGCAAAGTCATACAGTCTAGTATTATAATCACGATATAGGGATAAGTAAAGCATCGTTTTTTGATAATAAATATAAATCATTCTTATGGTTTAAGATCAGGAGGGTTTGCCAAATGGTCAAGCTGGAGCTTTACCGCGTCTTCCGCGAGGTCGCCGAGGCCGGGAATATTTCCCTGGCAGCGGAGAATCTTTACCTTTCGCAGTCCGCCGTCAGCCAGAGCGTCAAGCAGCTCGAGCAGCAGCTCGGCACGCGTCTTTTCCTGCGCTCGCCGCGCGGCGTCACGCTCACCGAGGACGGCCGCCTCTTATTTGAATATGTGCGCAGCGCCATGGGTCTTCTCGAGACCGGAGAAGATAAGCTCCAGCAGTCGCGCACGCTTCAGGCCGGCACGCTCGTCATCGGCGCGAGCGACACGGTGACAAGTCAATTCCTGCTGCCGCATCTCGACGCCTTCCACCGCCGCTATCCCAACATCCACATCCGCATCATCAGCGGCCGCAGCTATAAGGTGCTGGGGCTTCTCCGCGCCGGAAGGGTCGATATCGCCTTTGCGAGCGCCCCCGGCGACGCGGACGACTTAGAGCACATCCCCTGCTTTGAAACGCATTCCTGCTTTGTCGCCGCGCCGGACTACCCCTGCGACTTCACCCGCGCCTACACGACCGAGGAGATCGCCGCATTCCCGCTCATTCTTCTTGAAAAGAAGGCCTCCTCGCGCACTTACCTTGAAAAATACTTCCTCCAAAGCGGCGTCAGGCTCACGCCGGAGATCGAGCTCGGCGCGCGCAGCCTTCTTGTCGACCTGGCGAAGATTGGCTTCGGCGTTGCGGGCGTCACGCGCGAATTCGTCCGCGGCGAGCTCGCCGCGGGCGAGATCCGCGAGCTTTCCACCGCTTTTTCCATCCCGCCGCGCACCGTCGACCTCTGCATGCTGCGCAACGTTTCGCCCAGCGCCGCAACCGAACGTTTTGCCCGCGATGTGCTTGAAAAATTACAGGGCAAATCCGTTTCCGTTTAAATTCTGCAAGGTTTTCGTCATTTTGCGCATCGGGTCTGCATAATTTTTGTCATTTTCGCCAAGGCGATTTTCTTGACAAGATTTTTGCGGCATGTTACCCTCTTTTTCGCTGCAACGAGCGAAGATACACGGTTTTCAGGATCTTTTTGAAACTGAAAGCGCTGGAAAAGTCTGGAGAACTCATTCAGTTGGGTGCCGAAGGGGCAAGGCCTTTGCTAAAATTGTTAAGGCTGAATCTCTCAGGCAAAAGGACGGAGAGCATCGCACCATGCCGGTTTTTCCGTCCTCACTTTTTCTCTCTATTGTTTTTTAGGCTGTCGATCTTCTGTTGGATCGGCAGCTTTTTATTTTTTGCATTTTCGACTTTACAATATAAGGAGAGCATCATGGCTTCATCATTCGAGACCACCCTTTTCCCTATCGTTCAGACCATCAACGAATACCTCAGCAACTACGTTTTGGTCATCCTGCTGCTCGGCATCGGCATCTGGTACACGATCAAAACGCGCTGCGTGCAGGTCCGCTGCTTTAAGGAGGGCTGGAACCGCGTGTTCGGCAACATCACCCTCAACGGCAAGAAGGGCGGCGACGGAATGAGCTCGTTTCAGGCGCTCGCCACTGCCATCGCCGCCCAGGTCGGCACCGGCATCATCGTCGGCGTCGCGGGCGCGATCCTCACCGGCGGCCCGGGCGCGGTGTTCTGGATGTGGGTCATCTCGTTTTTCGGCATGGCCACGATCTACGCGGAAGCGACGCTCGCGCAGGAGACGCGCATCGTCGAGCTCGACGGCACGATCAAGGGCGGTCCTGTCTACTACATTACGACAGCCTTCAAGGGGAAATTCGGCAAGTTTCTCGCGGGCTTCTTCGCCGTCGCCATCACGCTGGCGCTCGGCTTCATGGGCTGCATGGTGCAGTCCAACTCCATCGGCGCAACGATGGAGACCGCATTTGGCATCCCGTCATGGGTCGTCGGCATCGTGCTGATCGTCATCTGCGCCTTCATCTTCCTCGGCGGCGTGCAGCGCCTTGCGTCCGTGACGGAAAAGGTCGTGCCGCTCATGGCGGCGGTATTCCTCTTCGGCGGCCTCATCGTGCTTGTCGTTCGCATCAAGTACATTCCCGAGACCTTTGCCATGATCTTCCGCTACGCCTTTGAGCCGCAGGCCATCGTCGGCGGCGGCTTCGGCTACGCCATCAAGCTCGCCATCTCCCAGGGCGCGAAGCGCGGCCTGTTCTCCAACGAGGCCGGTATGGGCTCCACGCCCCACGCCCACGCGCTCGCCAACGTCAAAAATCCGCACGAGCAGGGCACCGTCGCCATCATCGGCGTGTTCATCGACATGTTCGTCATCCTGACGCTCAACGCCCTCGTCATCATCTCCACACTTTACGCAGGCGACGGCCCGCTCGCCGGCTGCGGCGCAGCGGCGCTGAGCAGCACCTTCAATAAGACGAACCTTGCCCAGTGCGCGTTCGGCACGGTGTTTGGCTACAAGGCGGGCAGTATGTTCGTCGCGATCTGCCTGTTCTTCTTCGCGTTCTCCACGATCCTGAGCTGGAACCTGTTCGGCAAGATCAACATGGTCTACCTCTTCGGCAAAAAGAGCGCCAGCGTCTACACGCTGCTCGCGCTGATTTTCATCTTCCTCGGCACCACGATGTCCAACGACCTCGTCTGGGAGCTGAGCGACATGCTCAACCAGCTCATGGTCATCCCCAACGCCATCGCCCTGCTCGCCCTGACGAGCCACGTCGTCAAGCATTCCCACACGCCCGACCGCCTGTCCGGCCGGGAAAATGGCTGATATTCCCCAAAAAAGCGCAAAAGAGCGCGGCTTTTGATAAAAGCTGCGCTCTTTTTTTGCGCCTCCCGACTACACTTTTTAATGTCATTGCGGGCAATTCCTTTTCGGAATGGTATTCCATTTTCTATTCATTAAAAAAATAAAAGTTCATCATCAATTTGCATAATATTTTTGATGAATCTTTGGCGGTTTTGAAGCCGCCGCTTCTCTTGACTTCTTCTTTACGGCATGTTACGCTTTTACTGCTGAAACAAACGAATATCTACCGATGACGCTTTCGGGATCTCGCAAACCGGAAGCCGAGGAAACTCTGGAGAACTCATTGAATTGAGTGCCGAAGGTGCAAGGCCATGGTGGTCGAATCTCTCAGGCAAAGGGACAGAGAAGCAGGACGTTTTTACGTCGTCGCACCGTTTCTCCTCCCCGCTCAACTGAATGCTACTTCCGGAGTTGCTGATTTTCGTATCGGCAACTTCTTTTGTTTTTAGAGGAGAGAGATAACCATGTTTGAATCCATCGAAAGCACCCTGTATCCCATTGTATGCGACATCAACACCTACCTGAGCAACTACATTCTCGTGTTCCTGCTGCTCGGCGTGGGCCTCTGGTACTCCATCAAGACCCGCTTCGTACAGCTGCGCTGCTTCAAAGAGGGCTGGAACAGCGTGTTCGGCAACCTGTCGCTGCGCGGCAAGAAGCATGACAGCGGCATGAGCTCGTTCCAGGCGCTCGCCACCGCCATCGCCGCTCAGGTCGGTACGGGCAACATCGTCGGCGCGTCCGGCGCGATCCTGACCGGCGGCCCCGGCGCTATCTTCTGGATGTGGATCATCGCCTTCTTCGGCATGGCCACGATCTACGCGGAAGCGACCCTCGCCCAGGAGACCCGCATCGTCGAAAAGGATGGCAACATCAAGGGCGGCCCCGTCTACTACATCACGACGGCCTTTAAGGGCGGCCTCGGCAAGTTCCTCGCTGCCTTCTTCGCCATCGCCATCACGCTGGCGCTCGGCTTCTTCGGCTGCATGGTGCAGTCCAACTCCATCGGCTCCACGATGCAGACCGCCTTCGGCATCCCCTCCTGGATCGTCGGTATCATCCTCGTCGCGATCTGCGCGTTCATCTTCCTTGGCGGCGTACAGCGCCTCGCCTCCGTCACGGAGAAGGTCGTCCCCATCATGGCCGCGATCTTCCTGCTCGGCGGCCTGATCGTCCTGATCGTCCGCATCAAGTACGTCCCCGCCACCATCGGCATGATCTTCAAGTATGCCTTCCAGCCCCAGGCCATCATCGGCGGCGGCTTCGGCTACGCCATCAAGACCGCGATTTCTCAGGGCGCCAAGCGCGGCCTGTTCTCCAACGAGGCCGGTATGGGCTCCACCCCGCACGCCCACGCCCTCGCGAATGTTGACTGCCCGCACGACCAGGGCGTCGTCGCCATGATCGGCGTGTTCATCGACACCTTCGTCGTCCTGACGCTCAACGCGCTCGTCATCATCTCCACCCTTTACACGGCGGACGGCCCTCTCGCGAGCGGCTATGTCGGCGATGTCACCGGCGTGCTCGGCAAGGCCAACCTCGCCCAGACCGCCTTCGGCGTCGTCTTCGGCGAGAGTGCGGGCAACATGTTCGTCGCCGTCTGCCTGTTCTTCTTCGCCTTCTCCACGATCCTGAGCTGGAACCTCTTCGGCAAGATCAACGTCTCCTACCTCTTCGGCAAGAAGAGCACCGTGGTCTACACCGTCCTCGCGCTCGTGTTCATCTTCCTCGGCACGATGATGTCCAACGACCTCGTCTGGGAGCTGAGCGACATGTTCAACAACCTCATGGTCATCCCCAACGCCGTTGCGCTGTTCGCTCTCACCAGCCTTGTTGTCAAGCACGCCGATGACCCGAACCGCATCCCCGGCAAAAAGTGAACCTTTCCATCCTCTGTTAAAATAGGCAAAAGCGCCCCCGATTCGTTCGGGGGCGCTTTTCCTGTCTTCACTTCTACCAAACAGGCCGCCGAATCATTCGATGCGGCGGCCTTGTTCCTCTTTGCCTTTTTATGCTTCCAGCAGCTCCCGGAACGTGAGGCCCAGTCCCCGCGTCACGAGCTCCCGCGGGCTCGCACAATACGCGGTCATTTCCTGCGCCAGAAGCTCTCCCGCGCGGCCGTGGAGCCACACGCCGAGCGCCGCGGCCTCTGCCGCGCCCACGCCCTGGCACAGAAGCGACGCGATCAAGCCTGTCAGCACGTCCCCGCTCCCGCCCTTTGAGAGCGCCGAGCAGCCGCTCGTGTTGACGAGCATCCGCCCGTCCGGCAGCGCAATGCGCGTCCGGTGCCCCTTGAGCACCAAGATACAGCCGTGCTCGCAGGCAAAGCGGCTCGCAAGCTCTGTCCGTTCGCTCGACGCGATCTCCCGGAGCGTCCGGTCCGTCAGGCGCGCAAATTCGCCGTCGTGCGGCGTCAAAATCGTCACGCGTCCGCGGCGGACGTCCAGCTTTTCCGTGCAGCCCTGTAAGGCGTTCAGACCGTCGGCGTCCAGCACCAGCGGCTCTTTCACCTGCCACAAAAGCGCGTGGACGAGCTGCTCTGTCTCTTTTCCGCGGCCAAGGCCGGGACCGAGCGCTAAAACATCACAGCCTTTGAGCTTGTCCTGCATCTTGTCGAGCGCGGCGAGACAGAGCCTTCCGTCTGTCTCCGGCAGCGGGAACGGCATTGCGCTCACGCACTTTTGCGCCTCAACCGCCCAGATGCTCTCCGGCACGCCGAGATAAACGAGCCCGCAGCCCGAATGCACCGCCGCGCTCGCCGCCAGATACGGCGCGCCCGTATAGCCCACGCTGCCGCCGAGGACTAAGAGCTTGCCGAAGTCGCCCTTGTGCCCATCTTCTTTGCGCGGCGGCAGGAGCGTCTTGGCATACGCGCGGTCGACGATCGTTTCACGCATCGCAGTTTTCCTCCGTCAGTTCGAGTTTTTTCGCGCGCGGCAGCTTCTTGATGGCGGCCTCGCGCCGCAGCGCCGCGCCCTTGTCGCTGCATTGCTCGCGGTACACGACCGCGACAGGCGGGTGCGAGCGAGTGTACTTCGCCCCGTGCCCGCTCTTGTGCATGGCAAAGCGCTTTTCCACGTCTGAGGCAATGCCGGTGTAGAGCGAGCCATCCTCGCAGCGCAGCATGTAGACGTACCAGTCCATCTCAATACTTGAGCACGCCCGTCGTGCGCAGCGCGTTATAGAGCGCCGCCGCAGCCTGCTCGCGCAGGATGGGGACCTGGGGCTCGATATCTTCAAGGCTCATGCAGTACATATTCACAGCATCGCCGTTTTCATCGAACACGGAATTCGTCAAAAGCTCCGCGCTGCGGATGGCCCAGTGTGAAAAGCTCTTATACTTCGGCAGCGGCTGCAAAATGGCCAGCGGGTTCTTGTCCAAAAATTCCCGCGCATCCAGATTCACGAATTCCACGAGCCTGCCCAGCACCGTAATGAATTCCTCCTGTGTCATCGTCGCGTTCGGGTCGAATTTTCCCCCGCCCACGCCGGAGACAAGACCGACGGCCGCCATCGCGTTCACAGAGGGCGCGTACCAGCTCCCCTTGGCAATGTCGGTAAAGTACCCGTTCGCCGTGGAGTAGAGGTCAAGCGCCTGCGCGAGCAGCGCACAGACCTCTGCGCGCGTCATCGTCGCGTCGGGGCGGAACTTGCCGCCATCGCCAAAGACGATGCGGCTCGCCGCAAGCGAATCGATCTCCTGCGCATACTCGCTGTCCGCCACGTCGGAAAAGTCGAGCGCGGACGATGCGGCAAAGCCGCACTTTTCGCGCGCCTGCGCGAGCGTGAGCTTCCTTTCGCCGCCGTTTTCGCCCCAGTAAAGCACGGCGTCCGGCGTCAGCGCCGCCAAAATGGCCTCAAGCGCGGCGGAAGAGCTCTCCTTCCCCGCGGGAATGTCGATGTAAAAGTCGCAGCCGTTCAGCACCAGGTGGAGATACGCGCTGTCTTTCGTCTTCTCGCCGCTCAGCAGGCGCGCCGCCGCAACGACCTGATCCTGCGGGATGTAGAGCGTCGGCACCACGCCGATGCGGTCGGTCGTGTTGCCGCCCGCGCAGTAGAAGCGGTACGCCGTCACCTTCACGGCGTCGCCGTGCAGATACGGGCAGTTCGACTCATCGTATAGGACCTGCGCCACGCCCTTGCCATAGCTGCGCGTGCCGATGACGATGCCGCTGCCCGTGCCGAGCACGCCGCCCGCAAAGATCTCCGACGCGCTGGCACTGCCGCTGTCCATCAGCACGATGGCGGGCTTGTCCGTCAGGTCCTTGCCCGAATAGCTCTGCGCGGTACTCTCGCCATCCTGATCGACAAAGTAGATGAGGTCTCCCTCGCCCGAAAACGCGCCGAGCGCCGACACCGCCGCGGAGGTCAGCCCCCCGCCGTTGCCGCGAAGGTCGACGATCCACGCGCGCACAGCGCTGTCATTCCCGCGCATGCCCTCTTGAAAATACGTCCCCGTCTGCGTGCCGAAGCTGTCGCAGTCGATGTAGCCCACGCCGCCCGTGACCGAGACGGTCGTATTCGTCTGCGTGACGAGCGCGCGCGTAACGGTATAATCCGCCTGCGTGCCGTCCGCGTGGCGGACGGTGATGGTCACGCTCGTCCCCGCTTCGCCGAGGAGCTTGGCGCGGTGCTCCGCGCCGCCCGGCGCGCAGGACTCGCTCTCAATGGCGATGATAATGTCGCCCGCGGCAAGGCCCGCCTTCTCCGCGCCGCCGCCCTTGAGGACGGAGACGATGCGGATGCCCTCGGGCACATAGGTGATCTCCGCGCCGATGCCGGCGAAGCTCACATCACCCTCAACGCCCTGCAAAAACGCCTGATACTCCTCCGCCGTCATGTAGTACGTGTAGTCGTCCGTGTAGGAAAAGAGCTCGTCGAGCGACTTCGCGTCCTGCGCGGCGCGCGGCAGCTTATCAACATAGCTGCGCTGCAAAATATCGTAGGCCTCCTCCACGCTGAGCGCCTGCGCGCTGGTCGTTATCGTCATCGCCGCGACGCAGCAGAGCGCGCCCAGGCGGAACAGTCTCTTTTTCATGCCCGATTCTCCTTTGTTCGGCAGTTTTCTCCATTATACCGTGCCCGCGGCAAAAAGCAATCGCAAATCCCGCCGTTTCTCCCGCCTTGCCAAGCGGGCGAAAATAGGCTATACTGTCAGCATAATGAGAAATTTTTGCTTTTTGGAGGATATTATGGACGAGCAGAAGACCACCGGCACCCTTTATATCGTCGCAACGCCCATCGGCAACTCGCGCGACATGTCCGAGCGCGGACGCGAAATCCTGTCCACCGCCGACATCATCGCCGCCGAGGACACCCGCCGCAGCGTGGTGCTGCTCAACAAGCTCGGCATCCGCGGCAACAGTCTGAGCGCCAACCACAAGTTCAACGAATACGGCAAGGCGAAGTGGTTCATCGAGCAGCTTGCCTCCGGCAAGGACATCGCCGTCATCACCGACGCGGGCACGCCCTGCATCTCCGACCCCGGCAACGAGCTCATCCGCGCCGCGGTCGAAAACGGCATTCGCGTCGTCGGCGTGCCCGGCTGCTGCGCCGCGGTCAACGCGCTATCGATCTCGGGCTTTGACCTCTCGAGCTTCCTCTTCTATGGCTTTTTCCCGCGCGAGACGGCCGACCGCCGCCGCGTGCTGCTGATGATGCGCAAGGGCGACACCGCGACCTACGCTTTTTACGAATCTCCCAAGCGCATCATGAGCGTCATCGACTTCTTCATCGAGGAAAACGCGCAGCTGCGCCTGTGCCTCTGCAACGACATGACAAAGCTCCACGAGATGACCTTCCGCGGCACGCCGCAGGAGGTCAAGGACCAGCTCATCGCGAAGGAGACCTACGAAAAGGGCGAATATGCCCTCATTGTCGAGGTCTGCGATGACTACCGCCTGCGCGAGGTCGAGCACATCACCTCGCCCGAGGCGCTGCTCGTCGACTGCATGGTGCGCAGTGACTGCACGGCCAAGGACGCCATCAAAATGCTCCTCAAGGACGAGAACAACACCTACAGCAAAAACGAGCTGTACGCCGCGCACCTTGCGCTCAAAGAGAGGTTCGGCGCATGAGCATTGTAGTCTCCGACCTCTCCGAACGGCTCGACACGCTCACCAAGCTCGTCCTCGCCGAGCCGGTCGCGCGCATCGGTCACTCGCGTGTCACCGTGCGGCCCCTGAAGCTGCGCGGAAAAGCTTTTTTCCAGCTCGAATACCAGCAGGGGCAGAAGGTCGCGCACCGCAACGTCGCGCGCGGCGCGCTGCTCGAAACGTTCGAGCAGGAGCTTGACGGTCTGTTCCGCTCTGTCACACTCTGCACCGAAACGGAGACGCGCCAGTACGTCCGCAAGACGAACGGCGCGTACAAGTGCACGGCCAAGTCCGGCGCGGCCCGCGCCGCCGTGACCGCCTCGCACAACCGCAAAAAAGAGTACATTTTGCAGGAGGGCGAGAACATCCCCGCCCTCGTCGACCTCGGCGTCTTCACGCCGGACTTCAAGATCGTCAAGGCAAAGTACGACAAATATAAGCAGATCAACCGCTTCATCGAGCTCGTGGACGACGCGTTCCGCGCCTACGGCCGCGACGAGATCACGATTCTGGACTTTGGCTGCGGCAAATCGTACCTCACGTTCGTGCTGTACTACTATTTCGCCGTCAAGCGCGGCGTGCGCGCCAAGATCATCGGCTATGACTTAAAAGAGGATGTCGTTGAGCACTGCAATGAGGTCGCCGCGCGCTACGGCTATTCAGATCTTCACTTCGTCGTGGCTGATGTTACGCGCGATGTGCTCTACAGCGAGCACATTGACATGCTTGTCACGCTCCATGCCTGCGACGTCGCGACCGATTACGCCCTGCACTACGCCATCTCCCGCGGCGTCGAGCACATCTTCTCCGTCCCCTGCTGCCAGCACGAGGTCAATAAGACCATCCAAAAGGGCGGCGATTTCGACATTCTGCTCTCCCACGGGCTGTTTCAGGAGCGCTTCTCGGCGCTGCTGACCGACGCCATCCGCGCAGCGGTCCTGGAGGATGAAGGCTACGACGTCGACGTCATCGAGTTCATCGACTTCGCCCACTCGCCCAAAAATCTGATGCTCCGCTGTCACCGTACCGGCCACCGCGGCACCAAAAAACTCACCGAGTCCCGCCGTCTCCGCGACCAATACGGCTTTGAGCAGACTCTCCTGTCACTCGTCGAAAATGACAGAAAATAAGCCTCGCAGAGTTTTTACCCGCAAGGGGTACGCGGCATCCGTAAAGCAGCAAAGCTGCTAACGGCTGCCCAGGCGTCCGCAGACGCGAAATAAATTAAAATCGTTTTTCTGACGACAGAAGGTGAATTGTCGCAAAGCGGCAAGAGAAGCCGCCCTGGGGCGTGCGCGTCAGAAAAACTCTTCTCACTCCGCAAACGTGCGCGCCTATGGCGCGTGCGCTGCCGCGGAGTGCAATCTTTCTCAAAAAAGAGGGACGCAGTTGAAAACTGCGTCCCTCTTTTTTGAATATTTTTTTATTGCGCCGTGCGCACCGTGTCGAGCGAGCGGTTCAGCAGGTTCACGACCGGCGGAGCCACAAACACCATCAGCACCGCCGTAGCCGCGCCGGAGATGATACGCACCACCAGGCCGCCGAAAACATAGGCGTAGCTGTAGTAGTTGTAGATCACACTGTCGATATACATCGCTCCCGTGTTGAGCGCCGTCACGACCAGCGCCGTGCCGATCAGCGCAAGCGTGAGCTGACCGCTGGAGAACTTGTAGCCGCAGTGCTTGGCATACACGCCGACGAGCAGGCCGCGCGCTGCCTGCGGCAGGATCCACAGGATCGTGGTCGCGGTCACACCATAGGTGAGAAGCTGACCCATGAATGCGCCGAGAAGACCGACAAGCAGGCCGCCGACCGGACCGTAGAGCATCGCGCCCACGATGACGGGCAGCGACGCGACGGAGATGTTGATCCAGCCAAGGCGCACCGTGCCGGCAAAGTTCAGCACGACATAGACGGCGGTCAGCATGGCGATGGTGACCATTTTGCGCGTGGACATGGCCGAGGACTTCCACGTGAAGACCACTGCGGCGATGAGCACGAGGGCGACCGCGATGATGATCGTCCACATGATAGGGGAAAGCGCTTCGATCTGAAGGGACATTGTGAGGACCTCCTTTTTCATCAAAAGATTTTCCCGCGGCTGCGGCGCCGCGCGGAACAGCTTGATCCGGTGAAAAAAGAAAACACCTCTCCCTCCGGATGGCAGGAACCACGCGGAGGAGAGGCCTCACTTAAACTCTCTTCTGAGTGGCAAGCGGATGCGGAAACCATACTGCAAACCATGGGTTTTTCGTCCGCGGGCAACTTCCCATCCCAACGGCACTATTCGCTCTTCGCGTAAACACATGGCTTCCTACTCTGCCGATGCATAAAGCTCTTCAAAATTTAAACTTCATGCAGGCACAGCATAGCAGACTGCACAACGCACGTCAATCCCTTTTCGCCCCTTTTTGCACACTTTTACGTTTTTAAGGTGATATTCCTCTTTTCCCTAATAAATTCAGTCCCTCCAAGGCCCGGTTTTCCTTGACAGGGCCTTACATTTTTTGCTATTCTAAGGTGTGAGAGAACCGGCATAAGTTCGCACTTTTCAGCTTAGCCGCCGGTAATATATCAATCGACTGAAAAATCAGAGGAGGAACACGCACCATGATCAAAGAAACCATGGAATTCCTGTCCCAGTATGACCCCGAAGTCGGCGCCACTATTGAGAAGGAGTATCACCGCGAGCAGCGCAACATCGAGCTGATCGCCTCCGAAAACATCGTCTCCCCGGCTGTCATGATGGCTATGGGCACGTGCCTGACCAACAAGTACGCCGAGGGCTATCCCGGCAAGCGCTACTACGGCGGCTGCTACTGCGTCGACGAGACCGAAGAGATCGCCCGTCAGCGCGCCTGCAAGCTGTTCGGCGCTGAGCATGCCAACGTCCAGCCCCACTCCGGCGCTTCCGCCAACCTGGCCGCGTTCAAGGCTATGCTCCAGCCCGGCGACACCTTCATGGGCATGAACCTCGCCCACGGCGGCCACCTGTCCCACGGCAGCCCGGTCAACATCTCCGGCCAGTACTTCCATCAGGTCCCCTACTCCCTCAACGATGAGACCGAAATGATCGACTACGACGAGGTCTACCGCATCGCGCAGGAGTGCAAGCCCAAGATGATCCTTGCCGGCGCTTCCGCCTATCCCCGCAAGATCGACTTCGCCAAGTTCCGTGAGATCGCTGATTCCGTCGGCGCTTTCTTCATGGTCGATATGGCCCACATCGCCGGTCTCGTCGCCGCTGGCGTTCACGAGAGCCCCGTGCCCTATGCCGACGTTGTCACCACCACCACCCACAAGACCCTGCGCGGCCCCCGCGGCGGCATGATCCTGTGCAAGAACGAGATCACCAAGAAGAACATCGAGACCGGCGAGATGGAGACCATCAACCTGGCCAAGAAGATCGACTCCGCCGTGTTCCCCGGCACCCAGGGCGGCCCGCTCGAGCACATCATCGCTGCCAAGGCCATCTGCTTCGGCGAGGCACTCAAGCCCGAGTTCAAGGCCTACGGTGAGCAGGTCGTCAAGAACGCTGCCGTTCTTGCCGAGGGTCTGAAGGCTGAAGGCTTCCGTCTGGTCTCCGGCGGCACCGACAACCACCTCATGCTCGTCGACGTCCGCAACTTCAACATCACCGGTAAGGAGATCGAGCGTCGCTTGGACGAGTGCTTCATCACCGTCAACAAGAACGCCATCCCCAACGACCCCGAGAAGCCGTTCGTCACTTCCGGCATCCGCGTCGGCACCCCCGCTGCCACCACCCGCGGCCTGAAGGAAGAGGACATGAAGGAGATCGCCCGCATCATGGGTATGGTCGCCCGCGACTTCGAGGGCAGCAAGGAGAAGGCTCAGGAGGCCGTCGTCGCCCTGACGAAGAAGTACCCCATCTACGAATAAAATATCTCAAAATAAAAGGAACCGTCCCGATGGGACGGTTCCTTTTATTTTGGGGGATGCAGCCCGCTGCGCGCATAATTTGCCCGCCTTGGCGGGCAAATTCCACACTTGCGGGCTGAGCAGCGTTTTTTCTGACGCGCACGCCCCAGGGCGGCTTCTCTTGCCGCTTTGCGGCAATTCAGCTTCTGTCGTCAGAAAAAACGATTAGAATCTATTTGCCGCCTGCGGGCGCGGAAGAATTGGGATCGTTGATCGCCGCGACCTGCGCGCGGCGATCAACTCTTCTCGCGCAGCGAGTGTCGAGCCGTAGGCGAGGCACAGAGCGGAGTGAAAACGCTTCAAAAGGCAGGCCTTGGCCTGACTTTTGCGTAGTTCACAAACTGTTTACACTGCCTCCTATTGACAATGGGAAATGTCGGTGGTACACTGCGTTTAGCACTCAGGGGAAAGGAGTGCTAAAGCTACGAAAGGAGCGCGGCGTATGGACTTGACCGAGCGCAAAAAGCAGATTCTCAAGCGCGTTGTCGAGGATTACATCGCCGCGGCTGAGCCGGTCGGCTCCAAGGCGCTGGCCGAGGAGATGGGCGGTTTGGTGAGCTCCGCGACCATCCGCAACGAGCTTGCAGACCTGGTCGAAATGGGCTACCTTGAGCAGCCGCACACGTCCGCCGGACGCGTGCCGTCGCCGAAAGGTTACCGCTTGTACGTCAACGAGCTGATGGAAAAGCGCGAGGTCTCCGAAACAGAAGCGGAGGAGATCAACGAGCAGCTCAAGTCCAAGCTCAGCGGCACGGACAGCGTGATCGCCAAGGCGGGGCAGATGGTGTCGAGCATCGTCAATTACCCCGTGTACAGCGTGACGGGCGGACGGCGCGAGGCGAGCGTCAAGCGCTTCGAGCTCATCGCGGTCGATGAAATGAGCTTCATCGTCGTGGTGATGGGCGAGGATAACCGCGTGAAGAGCCAGCTCCAGCGCTCGGACCTCCCGTTCGACAGCCAGCGGCTTGCGGACGTCAAGGAGCTTTTGAACACGCACTTCACCGGCCGGAGCGCCGATGAGATGAGTGCAAGGCTGATGAGCCTTTCCGAGCAGCTTTCGCCCGAGCTGTTTTTAGTGGTGTCCAAAGCGGTCGAATATGCGATCGGTGTGCTCGAGCAGAGCGCGCAGCGCAATGTGGAGACCGCGGGCGCGAGCCAGATCTTGAAAATGCCTGAGTACCGCGATGTCGACAAGGCGCACGATCTCGTGACATTCCTTGTGGATAACAAGGAAGAGCTTCCCGTGCCGGATGACGGCGCGCCGCTCAAGATCCTGATCGGGCCGGAAAACGTGAACGAGGCGCTCAAGGAAACGAGCGTGGTCGTCGCCAGCTACGATATCGGCGACGGGATGCGCGGCCTCGTCGGTGTGGTGGGTCCCACCAGAATGGACTACGCCACCGTGACGGCGCGGCTGAGTTATTTTGCAGACAGCCTGACGCGGATGTTCGGCAAGAACGAGCTTCCGCCCAAGGAAGAAGATAAGGAGTAAGAAATGGGTAAGAAAGACAAGCAGAACGCGGCGGAGAGCACGCCGGAAAAGAACACGGCGCAGCAGCCGACAGCAGACGAGGCGGCCAAGACCGCAGAAACTGCCAAGGCTGACGAGACCGCCGAAAAGAGCGCGGAGCCCGAGACCTTCACCGTCACGCGCGAGCAGATGGAGAAGATGGAAGGCCTTGCCAAGTCGCTTGCCGACGAGCAGGACAAATACCTGCGCCTTGCCGCCGAGTACGACAACTACCGCAAGCGCACCGCGAAGGAAAAGGAAAACCTTTATGCCGACGCGAAGATCGACACGATCAAGGCGCTGCTGGGCGTTTACGATAACCTCGAGCGCGGCCTTGCCCAGTATGGCGACGAGGAGTCGCCCCACCGCAAGGGCCTTGAAATGGTGTTCAACCAGTTCAAAGAGAGCCTCAAAAAGCTGGGCGTTGAAACGATGGACGCCGCCGGAAAGCCCTTTGACCCTGAAAAGCACAACGCCGTGATGCATGTGGAAGACGAGAACTACGGGGAAAACACCGTGGTCGAGGTGCTTCAGCAGGGCTTCACGCTGGGCGATAAGGTGCTGCGATTTGCCATTGTAAAAGTGGCCAATTAAAGTGCAAATTCCGCGCGGAAGCGCGAAATGCTAAATTTATTTCGTTAACAAAAAAATTAAGATAGATCTTAGGAGGACAACATTATGTCTAAAGTTATCGGTATTGACCTTGGTACTACCAACTCTTGTGTGGCCGTGATGGAAGGCGGCGAAGCCGTCGTCATCCCCAACGCCGAAGGCAACCGCACCACCCCGTCCGTCGTCGCGTTCAGTAAGACCGGCGAGCGTATGGTCGGTCAGGTCGCAAAGCGTCAGGCCATCACCAACCCCGACCGCACGATCTCTTCGATCAAGCGCGAGATGGGCTCTGATTATAAAGTCGAGGTCGACGGTAAGAAGTACACCCCGCAGGAGATCAGCGCGATGATCCTGCAGAAGCTCAAGAGCGACGCGGAGGCTTACCTCGGCGGCCCCGTGAGCGAAGCCGTCATCACCGTTCCCGCTTACTTCACCGATGCGCAGCGTCAGGCGACCAAGGACGCCGGTAAGATCGCCGGCCTCGAGGTCAAGCGTATCATCAACGAGCCGACGGCCGCGGCCCTCGCCTACGGCGTCGACAAGGAGCAGAGCCAGAAGGTCATGGTCTACGACCTCGGCGGCGGTACGTTCGATGTCTCCATCCTCGATATCGACGACGGCGTGATTGAGGTTCTGGCCACCGCGGGCAACAACCGCCTCGGCGGCGACGACTTCGATGAGTGCATCATGAAGTGGATGGTCAGCGAGTTCAAGCGTACCGACGGCGTCGACCTCAGTGGCGACAAGGTCGCCATGCAGCGCTTGAAGGAAGCTGCCGAGAAGGCCAAGATCGAGCTTTCCGGCGTGACCTCCACCAACATCAACCTCCCGTATATCACGGCCGACGCCACCGGCCCGAAGCACCTCGACCTGACCCTCACGCGCGCTAAGTTCAACGAGCTGACCGCGCACCTGGTCGAAGCCACTGCCGGCCCTGTCCGTCAGGCGCTCAGCGATGCGGGCCTCACCGGCAACGACATCCACAAGGTTCTGATGGTCGGCGGCTCCAGCCGTATCCCCGCCGTGCAGGAAATGGTCAAGAAGCTCACCGGCAAGGAAGGCTTCAAGGGCATCAACCCCGATGAGTGCGTCGCCATGGGCGCTGCTCTTCAGGCGGGCGTTCTGACCGGCGATGTCAAGGGCCTGCTGCTGCTCGACGTCACCCCGCTGTCCCTCGGCATTGAGACCATGGGCGGCGTTTGCACCAAGCTCATCGACCGCAACACCACCATCCCCGTGAAGAAGAGCCAGATCTTCTCCACCGCCGCCGACAACCAGACGAGCGTTGAAGTCAACGTTCTGCAGGGCGAGCGTGAGATGGCCGCTGCCAACAAGAGCCTCGGCCGCTTCCACCTCGATGGCATCGCTCCGGCCCGCCGCGGCGTGCCTCAGATCGAGGTCACATTCGATATCGACGCCAACGGCATCGTGAACGTCAGCGCGAAGGATCTCGGCACCGGCACCGAGCAGCACATCACCATCACCTCTTCCTCCAACATGAGCAAGGAGGATATCGAAAAGGCCGTCAAGGACGCCGAGCAGTATGCCGCTGAGGACGCCAAGATCAAGGAAAAGGTCGAAGTCCGCAACCAGGCCGACCAGATGGTCTACCAGAGCGAGAAGACCCTCGGCGAAGTGGGCGACAAGATCCCCGCGGACGAGAAGGCCAAGGTCCAGAGTGGTATCGACAAGCTGAAGGAAGTCCTCAAGGGCGACGACACCGACGCCATCAAGAGCGCGACCGAAGAGCTCACGCAGATGTTCTACCAGATGAGCGAGAAGCTCTATCAGCAGGCGAACCCGCAGGGCGGCGCACAGGCTGGCCCCGACATGGGCGGCCAGAACGGCGGCGCGCAGACCGGCCCGAACGGTCAGCAGTATTATGATGCTGACTACAAGGTCGTGGATGACGACGACAACAACAAAAAGTAATTTGAAACCGATCGACGCAGCGGGGACAGTTTATACTGCCCCCGATTGCGGCGTTTTTAGGAGCGTAGTCTATGGCTGAAAATAAAAGAGACTATTACGAGGTGCTCGGCGTTTCCAAGGGCGCTTCGGAAGAAGAGATCAAAAAAGCATACAAAAAGCTCGCACGCAAGTATCATCCCGACATGAACCCCGGCGACAAGGAAGCCGAGGAGAAGTTCAAGGAGATCAACGAGGCGAACGAGGTTTTGAGCGACCCAGACAAGAAGGCGCGCTACGACCAGTTCGGCTTTGCGGGCGTTGACCCGAATTACGGCGCAGGCGCCGGTGGCGGCGCTTACGGCGCGGGCGGGTTCGACTTCGGCGACCTCGGCGATATCTTCGGCAGCTTCTTCGGCGGTGGCTTCGGCGGCGCGCGCGCGAACCCCAACGCGCCCCAGCGCGGCGAGAGTCTGCGCACGAGCGTGAACATCAGCTTTGAAGAGGCGGCCTTCGGCTGCGAGAAGGAAGTCAGCATCGACCGCATCGAGCAGTGTCCTGACTGCCGCGGCTCGGGCTGCGCCAAGGGCACGACCGCCGAGGTCTGTCCTGACTGCCGCGGCAGCGGCGTGATCCAGCAGCGCCGCCAGACGCCGCTGGGCTATATGTCGACGTCGGCCCCCTGCCAGCGCTGCGGAGGCAAGGGTAAGATCATTCATCAGCCCTGCCCCAAGTGCGGCGGCAAGGGCATGATCCGCCACCGCAAGACCATCAAGGTCAGCATTCCTGCGGGCATTGACAACGGGCAGACCATTTCGCTGCGCGCGCAGGGCAACGCGGGTAAGAACGGCGGCCCCGCGGGCGACCTGCTGATCGTTGTGTCCGTGCGTCCGCACGAGATCTTCCGCCGCGAGGGTACGAGCGTCCTGTGCGAAGCGCCCATCACGTTCACGCAGGCGGTGCTCGGCGCGGAGCTTGAGATCCCGACGATCGACGGCAAGGTGAAGTACACCATCCCCGAGGGGACGCAGAGCGGCACGACGTTCCGCCTGAAGGGCAAGGGCATCCCCGGCCTCAACGGCCGCGGCCGCGGCGACCAGTACGTCACCGTGTATATCGAGACGCCGCGCAACCTGAACCGCGAGCAGAAGGAAGCGCTCAAGAAGTTCAGCGAGTCGCTCGGCGAGAAGAATTATGAGGAACACAAGAGCTTTTTCGGAAAGTTCAAGCTGTAACGAATAGAAGATGTATTTATCCGATTATCACACCCACTGTTCGCTTTCGTTCGACTCGAAAACGCCGGTGGAAGACATGGTGCGCGCGGGCATCGCGCAGGGTTTGCAGGAAATGTGCCTGACCGACCATGTAGACCTGTTCCGCCCGAGGGAGACGGCGCACTGGGAGCACGATTTTTCGAATCGTGAAGAGACCTTTGCGCGCGCCGACCAGGCGGCGGACGGGAAGATCATCGTCCGCCGCGGTATCGAGCTCGGCGAGGCGATGCGCGACTTTGCCTACGCAGACGAGCTGCTCTCGCGTTTGCCGGAGCTCGACTTTGTCATCGGCTCGCAGCATCAGCTGTCGGAAAAGTACGATTGGAACGACCTCTACTTCATGCCCGAGGCCACGGAGCAGGAGGCGCGCGAGCAGATCGCGGACTATTTAACGCTCGTTCTGGAGACGGCCAAGTGGGGGAAGTTCTCCGTGCTCGGCCACCTGACGCTGCCGCTTCGCTACATGAACGAAAACCACGGCATGCACATGAGCTTCGACGGCTTCGAGGACGAGGTGGCGCAGGTGTTCCGCGCGCTCATTGAAAATGGCTGCGGCATCGAGTGCAACGTCAACCGCGGCAACACGCCGCTGCCGGATGCCAAATGGCTGAGGCTCTATCACGAGCTCAGCGGCGAGATCATCACCATCGGCACCGACGCGCATACGCCGGAATTCGTCGGCATGCGCGCCCGCGAGACGCAGGAGCTTTTAAAGAGCTGCGGCCTCAACTATGTGTGCACGTTTGAAAAGAAAAAACCGGTCTTTCACAAAATCTGACTGACAAAAGGAGAAACACTATGAAGATCGCATTGGGCTGTGACCACGGCGGATACGCCATGAAGGAAGACATCAAAAAGCAGCTGGAGGGCCTGGGCCACGAGGTCAAGGACTGCGGCACCTATTCCACCGAGAGCTGCGACTATCCCATTTTTGGAGAGGCCGCCGCGCGTGCCGTCGCGAGCGGAGAGTGCGAGTACGGTATCGTCGTGTGCACGACGGGCATCGGCATCTCCATTGCGGCGAACAAGGTCAAGGGCATCCGCTGCGCGCACTGCGCCGATACGCTCGAGGCGCAGCTGTGCCGCCAGCACAACAACGCGAACATGATGGCCATCGGCGCGGGCTTCACGGGCCCGAAGCTGGCCGCGGCCATGGTTGAGACGTTCCTCTCCACCGCGTTTGAGGGCGGCCGCCACGCCCGCCGCGTCGCGCTGATGGACGCGATCGAGGGCTAAAGCATACAAAAACGGAAAATCAACAAAAACCGAAAGGTTTTTGTTGATTTTTTTGCTCTCAAAAGGTAAACTGTTGCACGAGAAAAAGGAGGCGGATGCAGACAATGGCAAGAAGATCGAGCGGAACGAAGGGCTATACCGGTTATCGCGGGCGCAGGCGCGGCAGAGGCGTGCTGGCCGTGGTGCTGGTGGTCATTTTGCTGCTGGCGTGCGGCTTTTTGTTTGCGCAGCGCTATATGGTATACGATGCGGATGGCTCGGTCCGCTTTGAGTTCCCCTGGATAAAGAAGACCCCACAGGACGACACCGCAAATGGCGGCGACAGCGGCGACGATAAGAAGCAGGACGACCTTGAGATCACGGTGCAAAAGCCCGTCATCAAGGATACCTGCGCAGTCGAGCTGGGTGCGGACGCGCTCGGCAGCGATTGGCAGGCAGCGCTCGATGGCCTTGATAAGGACGTGAACGCCGTGGCGGTCGAGCTCAAGGACGCGAGCGGCAAGCTCTACTATAATTCCAAGGTGCAGGGCGCGATCGACTGCGGCGCGGTGGCCGAGAACAGCACATCGGACACGGCCATTCAGGGCCTTGTCGACTCGGACTACTATACGATCGGCCGCATCAGCACGCTGCACGACAGCCTGTACGCCTACGAGCACATGACGGACGCCGCCGTGTGCCAGCTGACGGGATTCGTCTGGTACGATACGAACAGCACCCACTGGCTCGCGCCCGAAAAGCAGGCAGCGCGGCAGTATGTGACCGATATCGTCACGGAATGCGCACAGATGGGCTTTGATGAGCTGCTGCTCGACGATTTCCACTACCCGCGCGAGGGGCGCATGAGCCGCATCAAGACGGACGAGCGCACCATGACGCAGCAGGAGGCGCTTGCGCTGCTCGCCGACGATATCCACACCGCGCTTGAGCAGGCGGGCTACAAGGGCAAGCTCTCCGTCAGCGTGGACGCGGACATCGCGCTTGCGGGCAGCGAGGCAAACTCCGGCATCGTGATGAGCGAGCTCACGGAAAAGTTCGACCGCGTGTACGTCAAGGTCACGGCAGACCAGCTCGAGAGCGTCACCGAGGCGATGAAGGCCTACGACGTCGAGTTCGTCCCCATCGTGACGGAGGCAACGGACAGCGGCAGCTATCTCATTGAAAAGTGAAAAGGCGAAGGGCGGGCCGCTGATACCTCAGCGGCCCGTTTTTTGCGCAAAAAGGGAAAAGGGCACGGGGCAGCGAAGGCT
>OGYY01001012.1_pt1 | contig 26123 bp, 14 predicted proteins | sample 1576671 | NCBI WGS metagenome assembly OGYY01 (sample SAMEA3541593, study PRJEB24748) | human gut metagenome | biome: human gut; feature: human-associated habitat; material: faeces | place: China | collected 2012 | reverse complement strand
GACTGCACAATTTTCTTTTTTATATTCTACTTCTATATTTCTACAGATTTTCTTCTCGACAAATAGATGCTTTTTATAATCATTAATTAATGATATTGTAGCTCTTGATATCTGCTCAAATTTATCCAATTCCACCAGATTATAACCTCTTGAAACGATATTATTATAAAGATTTATTACCCTGTCATGCTCCAGGCGTTTTGAACGATCACCAATAAGATATTTTTCATAAGCCGGATACAAAGCGCAGATCTCGTGCATATCATATATAACATCTGCCCTGGCTTCCAAGCTGGTATTGATTCTCTTTCGAACAATATTTAACTCCTTATCGGCTGCATCCAGATATGTTATATAATCAAGTAACAGATCCGGAGATGTCAGGTTATGTTCGATAATCAACCGGCTCATCCCTTTCCTTTTAATTGCATCCATTGATAAGCCGGAAGTTTCAAGCTTCTTATAGGACTGATAATATACTTCCATATCCGACAAAAGCCGTTGCTTTACTTCAGCTCTGGAAATTTTTCTATAAGTTCCATCAATCATTTTTTTAATATTCTCTTTTGTATATGTGCTTTTATCCGGTGTCAAATTGATAATCCTGGCAGGACGTTCTCTGCCCGGTGCAAGAACTGTGATATATTTATGAGAATCCTCTATAACATGACCAAGTGCAGCCATTCTATCCTTAAAATCATCATAAGAAGATGCTAGATGAATACATTCTTCTATATCACGCAATATCATTTTGTTTGAATATATCAATGGTTTCTTATACTTGCCGTCGGGCTGATCTTTTTTCCATTTGGAATATGACCTGCATCGATGCTTCATCTGGAAATCCTTGTCCATCGCAAGATCAAGTTCTGAAAGACCATATTTCCTGCAAAGTTTATTAACTGCAGGCTGAATATATTTTGCCCACTCACCATTTTTATATTGATATTTGTAGCCCTCTACCAGATCAATGGAATTAAACACGATATGACTGTGAAGATGCTCTGTATTTGTATGCACCGAATACGCACATTCAAAATCTGGTAACACTTCCATACAGAATTCTTCGGTGATTTTCATGCATAACTCTGGTGTAAGCTGCTCATTCGCCGGAAAAGATAGCTTAAAGTGATATCCCTGTCTGCCATCTTCCTTTCCAAAAGTCTGTTTCGTTGCCATCATAGCAAGATAGGCTCTCATCGCACAATCTTCTGTTCCGATCAGCAGATTATAGCCACCAATATATTTCTGACCATTTGTTTTTTCAGGATTGTAAATATATTCGATTGCCCGCTTTAAACCGATTGACATCGAATGTCCGGATGCCTGCTTTATGCAGCCAAGTCTCAGATATGCCATATCATCACCTCTTTTTTATGCAGCCGTTATAGAATATGATCTGCATATCTTCAACCGCCTGCTTCATAGCTGTAACGTCAGCAAGTGGCTGATCCAGTCTGCTAAGATCAACTACCCCATACTGTCCGGCATTAAAACAATGTGCGATCTGGTTGATATTACGACCGATACCAATGAGTTGTCGTTTTATAACTACAAGATCAGATGGATCTATCCCAATACTGGCACTATAGTCCCTACGAATCAGTTCTCTTACATATTCGCTTTCAGAAACCTTTGATTCTTTTCTCTCAAGCAGTTCCTGCAGCATATTATCAGTGGAACAGTCAAATCTATAATGCTTTTCTATTGTTTTTTTCACATTCATCACACCTTTCTGTTTTTCGGAAAATTTTGGTACAGTTCGGAACATTTTGGAATCATTTGGATTTTTTCGGCACTGTTCGGAGCTTTTCGGTACTGTTTTGGAATTTTTCGGCTATTTTTTCTTATTTGCTGGCTTTTTGCCAAAATTTGCCGAGATTTTCTCGGCAGATTTTGGCAAATCGTGCCGAATCTTGCCAAGAAAAGACCTTGCTAATCAAAACGTAATACTTTGTTGATTAGCAAGACACGTACTTTGTGTACACAAACCACATCTTGTTAAGGGAAAATCCCCTAAGACCCCTCTTTTAAACCCTCGTATTTCATTTTTGGAATTTTTCGGCATAGTTTGCCAAAATTTGCCGAAAAATTTTTTTGGTAAAAATCGGCATGTTTTTTATAAAAATTGTTTGAAAATCAAGAATGCTTTTCTCTCCTTTCTCTGGCAGCAAGAATCTTCCGGACATCCTGATCCAGATTTTGCTCGTTTGATTTCTGAAAGATTTTCTGCTCCTGCATTATAAATAACTCATATCCCTGAAGTATCAAATCCATCTTATCCATGCTTATACCTCCAATTAAAAAAGGAAACGAATCACCTGCCTGCCCGGCTGACTGTTCGTTTCCGTTTCATTTCCGGAATGATTTCCTTACATAAATACTCGTTCACATCTTTTCTTCCGGTGTTACGCAGCTTTTCAGTAATTTCATCCTCTATAATCGTAAAGCCATTCTTTTTATATTCTATTGCATACCTCTCCGCTGCTTTTTTACCCGGCTCATCATTATCAAGTACAAGAGCAAGCTTTGATATTCCCGGATGTTCTGAAAAATAGGTATCAATCGGACTGTTTCCTAACATTCCAAGCGCCAGCAGATGATGTGTTGTATGCGGATAAATTGTCATATACGATAACATATCAATCGGTGCTTCAAAAACAACTAATACATCATCAGATCCCTTATGCTCAAATCCGTAATTTTTATTTGAACCAACCAGATCTCCACGGAACTGCCTGCCGGATATCGTTCCACGGATGAAAGCATGTTTATTATTGCCATACATATCCTTGCCAAGGAATATGACATTGTGATGCTCAGCTTCTTCATAGATTCGTTTTTCTTCCATCATCTGTGATATTAAGCCACCATTGATCCCTCTCGTTTTGTTTAAGTATGCAAATGCCCGTTTATAAGTATCTGCTGCAGGTGGCAGATCCATTTCTTTTGTTCTCTCAGGCTTCCGGTTTTCCATGCTTTGCTGTGTATTCATCTGGATCTCATTTGCTGACACATAAGGAATCAGCAAATCGATTGCATCTTTAAATGAACATTGCTGAAAATACATAACAAAATCAATTACTGATCCCCCCTTATGTTCATAATAATTAAAATAACTGTTCGTGTTGGAAAACACTACGATCTGTGGTTCTTCTCTACATATATAATGTGTTCCACTCCGACGAAACGAATATCCCATCCGTTCTGCAACTTGTACAAGATCCAGATTTCGCACTGCCTGTGTTTCTAAATCCATTTGTTCTTTTGTTTTGTACATATAATTTTCCTCCTATCCAAGAATAAGAAAGACTTCCCACATTACTGTGAGAAGTCTTTCTTATAGTGATAATGAACCTAGCATCTCCTGCCAAGACGCATCTGTAATTCCATCAGCCGCAAGTACCAACTTTTTCCCTGCCTTTAAGTAAATACAGTCAATAACGCTATCCGTCAGCATCATTTTTTCACACATCCTGTTATCAATCGTTGAATGATCTTTTTTTGCTTCAGAAATCAGCTTCTTAGTAATTGCATTTTTGATATAGATTTCTGCAGACCGATCAATCAGACTTGCTCTGGAATTAAGCAATAGATAGTCTAAATACTGATCATGTTCATCGGATACTTTATCAATTAATTCTTTATACATACCTAAATACCTCCTTCTGCTCCTGATGGAACATAATAAATATTAATATAGTTGATTTGTCCGTTTACAACCGTAAATGATATCCCATAGCTATCCATCACTCCATCTGCTGTTGTAATATCAAAACATGCTGTATGCTCATTAAAATTACACATATCCGAAATAGGACTGATTTTAACAACATCTGCAGCATTAAAATACTCGTTACTGTATTTATCTTTCAAATCTTCCGTAACTGGAAGTCCATCAAAATGCTCTACGATGATTTCACTTAATGTCTGGATATAATTATCTGCATTTACACTCATCTGTTCTGTAGTTGTTTCTACTTCGGCTTGATTTTCGGATGTTTCCGATAGTTCTGTAGTTATTACCTCTGTTGTTGTAACCGTTTCTTTCCTATTCTCGTCTTTTTTACGAAATAAGGACGAAAATAAAAGTCCAATTAAAATGATAATTAAAAATCCGATCATTAAAAAAATGACCGGATGCTTCTCTATTGTCTGTTTCACTTACTATCCTCCTGTTTCCATTGCTGTAATTTTTCTTCAGAATAGATCACATGAAATGTATCTGTTCCGGGATCATTTACAACCGTATTAAAATCAATATACTTCATATTGCCACCAGCCGGATTCATACAGGCAATCTTTCCATTTTGAGCAAATCCCATTAGTACAATATAATGCGTTCTACTTGTTACATAATTGCCATCACTCCATTTTGCCCGGTTTGATAATAGGACAATTACACTTTTTCCGTCGATCAGCGCAGCACGAAGTTTACCAGCATCTTTAGGTACGATCGTTTCATAAGTCAATCCATACTTTTCACACATCCCACCATACAAGGAAGATGATACCAGAACAATGCTACAGGTATTCCCATCCCGTCCGTTTAATCCATAATTAAGTACCGTTCTCGGTGTAATTGATGTATCGCCTGTCCATGTGGCAAGGGCGCTGGCTAAAGCAGTCAGTCCGCAGCCGGATCTTCTTATCGTTGTAACTCCGTTTGAAGTACATCCCATTGGATCAGAATAGTCTCCTTGGTTAAAATAGATATAACTGCTCATATGTGTGTTTACAATACCGGATGGAGCAGAATTTCCATTTCCTGAAGCATTGGAACCATTCTCAGTGCTTTCCACCTGTCCGGTATTCGCAAGCGCATAGGAATACAAAATAGCTGTATTATTACTATCATCGACCTCATACCCCATGATCAGAACATACAATACAATCATACTCACAACTACAACTATAATATACGGCAGGATTGGTGCAAGGATCTTTAAAACAATAGCAGCCATTACGCTGCATAAATGCTTTATACCACGTCCGATCTTCCGTATTGTCCTACCAATCCCTGATGCAGCAGCGGATGCACTGGTATCCACCAACGCACGAATATCACCTGAAGTTATGAGTTCTGCTATTTTTGCCTGTTTCACATAATTTTTCATAAGTTTCCCAGGAACTGCCGCAGTCTGTTTTGCTGTATTTTTTATAAAATGACTACTTTTATTGCTCTTAAAAACTTCACTCTGCCGGTTCTGAAACTGCCTTTCTGCTTTTCGCTCATCCTGTTGTTCTGATTGTATCGTTTCCCAAATGGTATGATTCGAGTTATCCTGAAATACAGATTTAACCGTTCGACGTTTCACTGTATCTTTTATGGAAGAAGATTTCTGCATTTGATACATTGTATCTTCTCTTTTATAAATTCCATATCCATTTCCTTGAACTGTCGATGAAGAAAACCCATAAGAATCGGATACATTTGTCCTTGTATCCGATTCCTTATGAACCGCATAAGAAGATGCAGAATCATTGTATATCTGATTCTGCATCTTCTGTTCCTGTTCTTTTTGCAGATTATGCTTTGCCTGTTCTTTCACATATTGCTGCATCTGTTCTTTGAACATCCCCTGATATTTCTGTTCCTCTGAGACACTTTCTGCCCCAAGTCCCATGATTTTGCTGTATCCGCCTGCTCCTCCTCTCATAGCAGAAGATTCAGAACTCATCTGTTGATGCAGGATTGAAGCTTGCTCCTGATCCTCTTGTTCATCTTCCTGCTTTCGTCTCAGTGCAAGTTTTATAAATTCACTTTTCTGATAATCTTCTTCGGCTGACATGTCTTATCACCTCATTTCTGGATATTCATCTCATGGAAATTCGTATTGATCAGATCATAAAGTGGTGTATTCTTTGTTAAAGAAGCATCAAACGGAATCGTTACATTGCCACAGGATATCAAACCACGACCGGGACGTGCTTCATTTAAGACATATTTCAACATTTCCGGTGGAAGTCCAACCTCCTCGATCAGCTTTCTTTCTGCAGCATCGTTCTGTTTCATGACAATCCGGATCTCTGCATTCTCAAGCATGGCATGTGTATTAAAATCTACCATTGTGTCTGTTACATTCTGTGTCAGTGCTGTAATAATTGCACCTTGGGAACGAAGCAGCATCCATAAAGATTTTAAATAACTCCGCTGATACTCTGTTTTTAAGACTTCTGCAAACTCATCAATATAAAACCAGGTTGCAACACCTCTGGAATAGTTGTACATGATACGTTCCTTGATATACTCCAACATGATGATCATGGATATATCACGAAGTTCTTCTCCCATATTCTTTAAACCAAATACAATAAATCTCGATGATATATCAAGATTTGATTCATCAGCGAATATATTTAAAGAGCCGGATACAAACAATTCCAAATACATTCGAAGATCAGCAGCTTCCTGTCCCGGAATTAACGCAAGCTCAGCATCAAGTGCACGCATGGTAACCTGTTCATTGCCATATTTACTGTAAATACTTTTTAATGCCCGGTTAATGGTCGATCGTTCCTTCGGAGTTAGATCAGACTTTTTACAAGTCTCACAGATAGCAAGTGCAAGCCCCAGCTTTTCATCTGCTATATTGATTCGTCTGCCATTGTCAAAATAGCTGAACCCATTGAATCTGACATCTGAGGATGATGAAACATCAACAAACGTACCGCCTAAAAGATCCGCCATATTCGCATAATCATTCTTTGGAGAGATTACAATAAAATCATCCTGTGTTCGGATATAGGACTGCAACATTTCCAAGGATGCAAGTGTAGTTTTACCGGAGCCGGTTACTCCAAAGAAAAAAGCATGTGGATTTGTAAGTTTTTTCCGGTTGATCAGAATAAGCTGTTTTGTCACCTGATTATTACCATAAACATTACCACCCGGCTGGTATAATTCCTGCGAACGGAACGGAAGGAATGCTGCAAGGCTCTTTGTCTGTCTGTTTTCACCATTTGCAACCTGTTTTACTCCGATCGGAAGTATAGTATTTAACGCTTCCCTCTGACGCATATAACTGTAATCTAATAATACCGAAAAACGCTTCGCCGTCTGTTTTATCAAGTTTACATTATTCCAGAGATCTTCCAGATCATTGCCAAGGATTGCAAAATTGATCATCGTATAAGTATACTGTTGATTTTCAGACCGGCGTTCCTCTTTCTGTTTTTTTATATTCTGCTTGGCTGCTTCTGTATAATCAGAAACTTCCGTATTGAAATCAAGTTCTTTCACACGATTTTTTGTCTGTCTGGATACACTTCTATTAATCTTTGCATATACAGATTCCAACATGATATCGACCTCTGCATCCGGAATCGGGATATTAAAGATAGATGCTATCATTCGGATATTCAAGTTCATAATTGTAGTTAAGAACCGATCGGATATCTGGCTTGGATATACCCTGATATACATACAACATCCATAAGTATGATTATTTGATATAAAATATCGTTCATGGACAGGATTAAAATCCATCTTACCGGGACAAATACAATTTTTGAAATCTACTCCATTTTCAACTGCATTTTTGAAATTGAAGTCAAATAATTCTTCTTCCCCGAAGCAATAGAAATCATGTAAAATGCGAAGCCTGTCAGATGCATCATATGGTGTAATTACAGATCCTATCGTCCGAAATGCATCTTCCATTGCATTTTCAACTGTAGAAAAATACAATCTGGCATCTTCATATTTATTGGAATCTGTATATCGAAGCAGGATATATAATTCCTGTTCAATACCGGCTCTTGCATTCAATATTCGTTTCTCGACTTCATCATTTAAACAAGTTCTGTAAGTATCTAAAGAATCATCCTGTAACTCAAATAATACCTCATCATATAATTTCTGTTCGTTTCGATTCTTGTTATTCATATAGATAACAAAAGGCAGCGAGTTGGAATTCAACCACGCTGCCCAGTTATCAAGAACTAAGATCTGTTTATCAAATGATAAGGTTTCATAATTAATATCGGTAAAGTGATATAACTTTGTAAAAATACCACCTTTGCCAACCTCAAATATACCATTTTCAGCTATACTTTTTATTTCTATAAGATCCGCTACATTCTTTGGAGAACGTACCCGGTACTCATCGCATTTCTTATACACTTTCCATCGATCCATTTATCTCCCTCCTTTGCCGATGGGCTCATTCTCATAATAAAACACATGACGCCCATACTTTTTTTTGTGATATTCCAAGAAATCTAAGCCCTTATGATTAAACATAGCTATATAGCCCGGTACAACTACCACAAGTGCAACAGCAAAACCGGATATCGTTGCTGATACCCGGTCATTTAAAAATATAACAATCATTACAATTCCTACTAATATAACTGCCAGACACATCATCTGCCAGGACTTAAATGTGGGAATGGTCGATCGGTATAACTTCTGTGGATCTGTATTAATTGATAAACGCTGCATTAATTTTACCTCCCCATAATTGTATTACTGATTGGTTTTGCTTCCTGAACAATACCTGCTGCAAGGATACATGGTACGATCATCCGGAGCAGTATGATCAATATTCCATACCAGGTCAATTCACTATAAACAATAAGTGTCATAGGATATGTATGTTCTACCTGATTTGATGTATCTGTAGATGTACTCCCCGATGCATTATTTGCCTGGTTATTTAACATACGACTTAAACTTGTAAATACAGGATTTCCATCACCAAAACAATATTGATAGAACCGTCCATTAACAGCCCGACCATCTATCGTCATATAACAGTCCTCATATTTCTTTAATCCTAAATTGATATAAGTATCTGCATCCGGTAAGACTACGTTTTTGTTGCGATCGTATTGTATGACATTCAATATTTCATCCGACAATTCGCTCCAATCTACATTTGCCTGAAATGTACTGCTATTTAATGGTAATGTATCGTTTGAATAAGAGTAATATAATACATTCAGTTCCGATGAATTTCGAATGGTAATAATCTGATTTTGACTGTTTGCATCTAACGAATCCGGCAGGATTTGGCTTAATGTCTGTCCACTGGATATCAAAATCAGACTGAACATAATTCCCATCATGATCACGATGGATTCAATAGCCGTTGCTACAAGCGAACGTAAGTATCCTGAAAAGATATCCCTTCCTCTGCCCGGTGCAAGTGTAATTGCCGAAAATGAAAACGATCCAAATGGCATCAAAATAAATAAACGGAAAATCCGCTTATATACTGCAACCAAAATCATAAAACCGGCTCCAATAATAATCAGTGCACCCAGTACATAGATCAAAAGAACAAACAAGCCTTTTAGTCCGGTCACACCATGAATTAAACGCTCTGAAGATACATCATCTAATTCAATGGTATTATTAGGCATAATATTCACCTTTGTTATACGATACAGTAGCTTTGCTACGATTGCTCCGGAATTAAAAATCTTAGATATGATTGCTATTGCATTATTACTGACCGCAATACCAATACACATATAACTAAAATTCTTAACAAGAATTGTAAGTCCCTGATCCGGACGATTCTCTAACGAATCATCCATCAGGTTGTAAAGAAAAAACAGTACGATCAGTGTCGATGCAACACCGCCCATAATTCTGGCAACCAGATTTATGATTCCCCAAAGGTCTGAAAAAGTAGTATTCTCCACTTTATAGGAAAGCATCTTACTTCCGGCATTTACAAGTGCGTTAAAGCACTTTAAGGATGCATCGATAATATCGCTACAATATTGTCCGGTATTTCGGAATACATCCATGATAAGGTCTTTGATGTTTGAAATTGTATCAAACAAGTTCTATCACCACCTTTCTGTATTTCCCATCCCTTAACTATGATAGAAAATAGCAACAAGTGTACCAATAGAACCAAGTGTTATGCCAACGCCACACTGAACAGCTTCATGACGGATTGTTGTCGTATCATGATCTCCCCATGCTGCCAGAAGATTGGAACATCCTCTTGCAAAGATAAGCATTCCAACACCGCCCATAATACCGAATATAATCTTAACAATGGCATCAATCGGCGCTGTAACCTGTTTTACAATGGCATCCACTTGGGCATCCGTTGCTCCAGATGTATTCGTTCCGCCTGTGTTTCCACTTCCAGATGCCAGTACATAACTCTGTTCATGAATTGCAACCAGAAAAGCTGCAATTACACAATACATGGTTCGATAAAATTTATTACTTATTAATTTTTTAGCTTTTTCCATAGATAATTTTCTCCTTTTTTCTTATCTGCTGGCATAAAAATAGGCAGCTACATCATCCGGCCAGATCTATTGATCTGACAGATGATGCAGTTGCCTGTTTTTCTCTGCCTATTTATTTATTCTTTGTTGTTGAATTTTTATTTATTTTCTTCTTTTCTTTCTCCAGATTACAAATGCTCCGGTGACAAATGCTGCAGCCATCAGTACAGCTACCGGGATCAGTCGGAAACTGTCTCCAGTCTTAGGTGTGTCCGGCTTACTGTTCGTGATGATAAATGCTGTAATATTGCTGTCAGCATCCTTTGTCACAGTCTTTGTATAACCCTCCGGAACACTAATCTCATCTACGGTATAGATGATCGTTATGCCATTTTCCTGTAGTGCAAGGTCTGTCCATGTATATGTCCAGTTCATGCTCTTATCAAGCGTTACCGGCTCTCCAACGGCTTCTAATTCACCGGCTACAGTCTTATAAAGCTGCACTCTTATACTGCCCGGACGCTTCTGGTACTTGTCGTTAGAATCTTTCCATACCTTGGTTACCTTAACTTCTGTTGTTCCCGGCTTATGTGTATTTGTAATAGTAAAGGCTGCACCCTTATTTGTTACAGTTTTGGTATAGCCATCCGGAATCTCGATCTCATCAACCGTGTATACGATATCTTCACCGTCTTTCTGTTTATCAAGATCCTTCCAGGTATATTTCCAACCATTGTTCTCGGAAAGCTCTACCGTTCTGCCAGATGCCTTTCCATCCGCATATAACTGTACCTTGATCGTAGTTGGTCTGATGCCATCCTGATCGTTGTTATCATTCCAAACCTTTTCTACAGAAATCTTTGTAACGTCCGGAACATGGGTATTGGTAATTATAAATTTTGTTTCCTTGTTTGTGACTTCTTTTTCATATCCTGCCGGTATCTCTACTTCATCCACAGCATAAATAATATCCTCATTATTTTCCATAGTTGGAAGTCCTTCCCAAGTATAACTCCAGTTATTTTTTTCTGAAAGTTCTACAGCATCATAAACCTTTGTATTTCCATTTTTATAAAGCTGAACTTTGATTGTTTCCGGTCTGATTCCATCCGCATTATCCGCATCATTCCATACTTTTTTTACAGATATCTTTGTAATTTTTGGAACAGAAAGGGTCTGAGATTTTGAAGTCAGATCATCATGCTTGACTAATCTTCCGGTATGTGTCTTTACTACACCTGTCTCATCCACGGTTCCATCTTCATTGATCTTAATATCGGTATCGTCCGAACCTTCAAACAGATACTCTGTAACTACGACATCTTTACCATCAAGCCCGGTGGTATCAAGGACAAACGGTGTTCTTACTTCTGCACTTGCATAGCCGGATTTATCCTCTGATACTGTAAATACCTTATGACCAAGAGAATACGTTCCGTCCGGCTGCTTATATGCCTTACCTGTCTCAGGATCTTTTATAACACCCTTCATTGTATAGGTCTTTCCAGCTTCTAAGAAATGATAATCACTGATATCATCAACATCTACTTTTTCATTTGCCGGAATCACATTATCCTGCGTTTTAACACCTAATGCTCTTGTGCCGATCCAAGGCTCCGGTACATTAGTTACTGTACCAAGATCATATAATAAATATCCGTCTGTATAAGAAGCTTCCTCTGTCAGATCTACAGTAACAGAAGAAATCAGTCTGTATTCCTTGTTTACATCCGTTGCAAGTTCTTCGATCTCGTATATATCGTATGGTAATGCTCCGAGTGAATCATCGATCTTCTTTTCTCCATCGTCATTGCCGTAGAACCATGTGCCGGATATCGTCTTATTATCTTTATCCGCTGCATTGGTATTTTCAGAATGTTTGATTGCCGATGTGTCGATCATACCATTTTCATCGGTTACAACAACATGGCTTTCTCCGGTTGTCTTTGATGTGATTCTAAATGCAATACCGGAAAGTGGCTTATCTGTATCAAGTGCTACCTTCTTAAACTTGATATCTCCACGGAGATTAACCTCTTTCTTGATCAATGAATTTGTTCCAATGAATTTTGCTGTTGTGTAATCCCTATTGATCACTACAAAAATCAGCCCATCAGCATTCGATTTTTCTGTTCCATCTGTCGTTACAAATGCACCGGTTCTGGTATATCCAGCAGGAGCCTTTGTTTCTTCGATTGTAATTGCACCATAAGGGAAAATAGGCTTTCCAGACTTATTGTAGTAAAGTTCACTACTGCGTTCTTTTATAAGATAAGCTTCCTCTGCCATCTTAACAGCACCATTTTCATCTGTCTTGTATACCCAAGTTTTAGTTGGCTGCATCGTTTTTATCTTCTGATATACTGCATCCTTATTAATTGATCCAGATACATCAACATCATAGTATTTCACTGTAAACTCTGCTCCGGCAAGGGACGCTGCTCCTGATGCAGATCCTGATGTACTATCTTCTTTCTGGATCTGAATATTGATAGGGTCATTCTTCAAAGGTTCCGTTGATGTAACTGTCTGCTCCATGTTATCTGCTGTAAAATGCAGATAGTAAGCATTTGAATCAAGATCACAACCTGCAGAAGATTTTGTTTCTTTGATATATACCCAAGAGTTTATCGGCAAACCGACTAACTTATATGCACGTCCATTCTGTGCGTCTGTGTTTGCAAGAGCATAATACTTATTCTTGTTATAGTCTGATACATAACCATTTCCGTCCTTGTCTGTTGTAAAAGTACAAATATAGTCACTGGTTGATTCTACTCCATTACCGGATGTGATATATGCCTTATATTCTGCTCCGTCTAAGCTGTAGTTACACAGCTTATTCATTGGTGTCTTATCAAACTGCTTTTTAAGCTTTAAGCCGGAACGGATATCGGACATCTTGAAATTAAGTGTCTTATTACTTGATGTTGCTTCTAAGTATACCGGATCAGCTACAGAGAAGCCACGTTCCTGTGCTGTAGCTGCATCCTCAACCAAACAGTACCAGCCATATGGAAGATTAGTGAAGTAGGCTGCATTTGAACCTGTACCTACTGCCACACCTAATTTTTTATATTTTGATTTTATACTATCAGCATCAGGCTCTAAACTGGTTCCATTGTGTACAAAAGTACCTACTAGATTTGCATCAACATAAGTATCATTATTTCCACTCACCTTGTACAAGTTGAACTCAATACCCTTTAATTCACTAGCGTTACCGGCATAAGACTTCGTTGCCATTGCTTTTGCAGTATCAATATCATCCGAGGTTGTTTCCTCGATATTCTTTTCAACCGACGCACCAACCGATATCGTGAAATCATGATACTCGGTATCCTGTAAGAATCCAGTTACTTCAACATTCTGTCCTGAAATCTTATTAATTGCTGCTGTGAATGATCCGGATGCATCATTGTAATAGTATGCTACTGTATTATCCGTACTATCAAGCAAATGTGCGGATTCCTTATAGTAATAGGTCGTATCTTCATACAATCCGTGTTTATACCATCTGTAATAATATGGAGATCCATATGTATTTTTATAAGATGCTTTCGCTTTTGTATTTACAAATACAACATTCTTTCCATTTGTATCCATATAGGCTGCTCCATCGTAAGACAGTACAACCCGGTTTGATGGTGCAACTGTGATACCATCACTTCTTGTATGGCTGGATGCTGTTACAGTTGATGAACCATTTTTATCATCTGCGTAGATGCCATACTTAATACCAGCCATGTTATAGTAGTCCGTATCCTGCGCTGCTGTAGATGCAGATACCTTTGTCAGTTTGAAGCTTCCCCAGAACGGTGATCTCTTATCTGATGTTTTTATAACAACATTGGATACAGTGGAAGAATTTGAGAATGTAAAATCATGTGAAACTGTATCCTGCTCAAAGCCGGTGATGGAAATATTCTTACCTGCAAGTTTGGCAATCAATGCCTTGGTTGCTGCTGTTCCATCATCGTAATAATAGCTTGCTTTTCCTGTGGTATTGCCAGTCGTAGTTGCTGCTTCTTTGTATGAGAACTTTGTATCAGTCAGAATATCATCACGATACCACCGAAATGTATACAGATCATGAGACTTCTTATATACTGCTTTTGCAGATGGACTTACGAAAATAATATTTTTACCATCTTCATCCATGTACGCTTTACCATTGTAAGACAGTACAATCTGTGTTGCTGCTGCAACAGTGATTCCGTCACTTCTTTTATGTGCACTCGATGTTGCCTTATTGCCGGCTGCATCGTAAATTTCATATCTGATACCTGCCATGTTGTAAACATTGTAGTTCCAGGATGTAGATCCGTCTGCAGCAATTTTTGATAATTCAAGTTTTGCTGATCCTTCATCCATTTCCCAGTTGATATCAAAAGATACCGAATAATTATATAATTCTCCGGCATAGAAATTCTGAAATACAGAACTGGATGGCTCTATGAAATATGCAACAAAACCATCTTTACTGGCATTCGCATCGATGCTGCTTATTCCTGAATATCCAATCTTTGCAACGAACATAAAATATGTTCCACCGGATAATGTTACACCGGCACCGGCAGCATGTTTTGTCCAAGTGCAAGTATTGATGCCCTTCTCTGCTTTTCCAGTTGTTGTATAACAGATTACATTCTTTGGAACGGTGATCGTATAACTATTGGCTAGAGATTCCACCTTATAGATATTGGATCTCTTATAGCTTTCACTTGCTGTAAGTCCGGTTAATTTATGACCGGTACCCTTATAAAAGGATTCATCTAATTTATAGATGTTGGCATTACTTCCTTTTGCTGACAGATTCTTACTTACTTCATAAGAATATAAGTATCTCTTTTCACCGCTTGGTGCTATGTTCTTCTTTGTAACAGTACCGGCAGACACGTTATTGACGGTCTTATTGGCAAGGCTGACCGTACCAATTTTAATCTCTGCATTATATTTGTTTGTTGGATTGTACTCATTCGTAACATCAAATGCTGCAGAAGGATTTCCGTTTGCGGTACCATGCCGGTAATAGTCCAGATTCCGACGGATCTCATTCCAGGCTTTGCTATTCTTATATCCATAGTATAGAGATTTCACTACATTGTCATTTCCGAGACTGGATAATGGACTTCCAGAGCTTGCTCCATATGTATGTAGTGTTACTGGATCTCCCTTTGTTCCCGGTTCATGATAATTTGCTGCGGCTTTGTCGTGATCTCCGCAATAAATGCTGTACAGATCCGTATAATTCTGATCCTGTAAGTACATCTTCGGACTCATATAACTCGATGTAGTACGTCTTGCATAATAGCTTGATGATGCTGCACGAAGAATCGGAACCATCATCATTCTTGCAAATGCAACCGGTTCAATAATTGACTGCCTGCTTGGTTCTCCATCTGCCGGAGTAGCTATTTCTGTCTCAGTTGTTCCGGCAATCACTGTAAAACCGTCACTGGTTGTTGGTGCTGCATCGGTCGGAGTTGCGGTTTGCTGTTCTGTCGTAAGTTCCGGCTTTAAAACTACCGCTTTTTTCTTAGTTGCTTTAGCGGTTAAGGAAAAAGTATAAATCTGATCATCATAAGCTACGTTCTGATCAGAAGGTTCTTTCTCACTCTTGTACAGCTTCTCAGCCATCTGATAATAGTATGTACCTTCCGGAAGCTCCAGATAAGCCAGCTTCTTCTCATTGATCTTTTCCTGATCTGCATATACAACCGGCTCATCAGCCTTATTACTGTAAGCCTTACCATCACAGGATAATACAAATGCGCCTACTTCATCTTTGCAGGAAGCATCTTTGTATACCTCATATACAATACCTGTTACATCTTCTCCTTTCTTATCAGATTCCGGCAGTTTTGCTTCGATCTTGACATATCCTGTCTGATCAGCATCTCCCGGTGTTGCAATTTCAGCAGCCGATGATGAACCAAAGCTGCTTGGAATGACTGTCACTACCATAAGTGCAGCCATGATTGTGGATATGATTCTTTTCCACTGTCTTTTCATTTTGAACATCTTTCAGTCCTCCTTTGAAAATAATATTTTTATTTATAAAAAAAGGACGAGTGTCAAAGCACCATATCTGGAAGAATCTTTATCATTCCTCCGGCAGCTATGACCATCGTCCTTGTTATATTCAATTTTGTGCAATAAAAAACCTCCACATTTCTGTAGAGGTCTTATATCGTTCTATTGAACTGATTTTATCATATCACACCTGAAATCCCATTTCCAGGTTTTCTTGGTTTTCTTGGTTCTGAGAGTTACTGGATAAAGTGATGATCCTTTAGTAACTGGAGATAATCTGTATATTTACTATCTTTAGCAGCATCATAATATGCTCCATAGTAAGTATTAGCTGTAACAATAACGTCATCATCAACCAATTCACCACTCTTATCTAATATAAAAGCACACACACCTTGCTTCTTCTCGGTATCCCCACACACTACATGCTCTGTCATGGTATCTCCACATACAGTACATTTATATGTTTGATCCCACTCTGACCATTCTTTTTCTACTACTTCTTCTACATCTGCATAGACTGCATCGTGATGAATTGTATCTACAATTACATCCTCAAGACTACAATTACCGTGATTAGTTTCATCAGAATGAACACCCCAATCCTCATATGTCAGGAACTGTTTCTTGCACATTCTGCATATAACCCGCTCCCCATATACCGGCTCATCGTAAGCATCTCGGATCTTCTTGTTGACTGTCTTGGTAACTGCAGCATGTCCTTTATAATTAGTCTTAACCGGTGATAAACTACTGTTCATAACCAACTTCCACTTACATACATGAGACTGCTGATCCTGATTACCATTCGTACCAGAATTCTGTTCTCCATCATTACCGGATCCATCACTGTTACCGGAACCATCACTGTTACCGGAACCATTTTCAGTTACCTTTGTACATTTTCCCGATGCGTCAACCGTATACTTTACTCCATTGACTGTAACTGTTCCATTCTTCTTGATATTGCCGTTATTTGTAACGTAATAGGTCGTCTTATTACTGCCAGATCCAACCTTATAGGCTCCTTTTGTAGTAACTGGTTCGTTTGTGTCCGATCTTACGATATTGTTGCCGGATTTTTTTAATGTCACTCTCTTTCCATCTTTATTAAATACATTTATATATCCACCTACTGTAATAGTCGTTTTGATCTGCACTTTTCCATTCTTTACAAATACAGATCCATTCCAACCATTTTTCATAAGCTTATCAGATACCTCACCTGAAGAAGTGATCTTACATGTCCCCTTTGCTGTTTCCTTATAAAGAACCGAGCCTTTTGTTCCTACATAGTATCCCCTTGGATTCATTATACTGGACAAATTAGCACCCGAAACACGTTTCCAACCTGTTTTACGCACGATCTTATCTTCTGACACATAAAATGCTTTCTTTCCGATGGTAATAATTTTTCCATTATACTTTTCTAGGGACTGTTTCTTAAACTGACCATTACTCCACTTCTGATAATTTCCACCGGTAATTTTAAGAGATACTACACCATTACTATTTACATAGTACGCATACTTACCGGCTATCTTTTTCCATCCAGTTTTTTTCTCAATGTTCCCATTTTTATTCACATAAAAAGCTTTTCCTTTGATGGTCTTTGTACTATTCTTCTTCACTGGCTGCTTCTTAAACTGACCATCACTCCACTTATAATATTTTCCTTTAGTGATCTTTACAGTAACATTCCCTTTCGATCCAACATAGTAAGTGTATTTTCCGGCAACTTTCTTCCAGCCAGTCTTTTTATCCGTTTTTCCGGATGCATTCACATAATAATATTTTCCATCAACTTTCTTGATCGTGTTGGTTGTTGCATATATTTCTGCATCCGTTGCTGCGGATACTGTCATACCGGAAAACATAGACAGGATCATACATACAGCTATTAATAAAACAACTAATCTTTTACCCTTATTCTTCATCATAGTAAACACCCCTTTTTCTTACCTACTCTATCTACTTCTATGCTTCGGTTTCATTTTTTGTGTCAGCTCCGGCTTAGCGAATCTTCCTGGCGTTCCATCATACTCAAATTGCTTTGACAGGGAATGTACCTTGGATACATCCGCTTGATGAATCTCCCGGAAGCACTTTGTCAGATATGGATACTCTCTTTTCAGCTTCTTTAACATATTCAAAACCATTATGTTGCTTATAGGACTTTTACTCATATAAACACTGCCTTCTATATGTTTCCAGCCTTCTTTTTCCATAAATTTGCGAATATCTAAGTATGCCTTGATATAATTACTCTTTCCAAGTATTGCCTTTGCGACTTTGGTATCTAAATCAAAAGAAATTTGTTTTTTTGTTATTCGCCTACTATCTTTTTCTGTTCGTGTTTCCACCATTTTTTTGTTTCCTCAATACAATCTTCTACTTCACCATCTACATCAAATGTCCATTCATCCATATAATCTATATAATGCGGATCTGCATCTGTAATATCCGGTACAGCCATACCAATAACACACATAGCATCTTCTCCATCCTTGACAAAGAATCCATGTTCTGGCTCTGCTATATCATACTTTTTTGCGTGTTCCCGCATCGGCTGCAACAGTTCTTCTTCTGTCTTTCCTGCCTGTTTCAATTTTTCCTGATTGAACACAAATTTTAAAGTTACCATTATTTACTCTCCTTTCCGGCTTTTTTATTTTCCTGATCCATATATTTCTGAATAGCTTCTGCTACCGCAGCATTTAAAGACTTTTTATGCTCTATTGCATATACCGCTATCTGACGATGCAATTCTGGTGGTATTCGGACATTAAATGTACCTTTATACGGCTGTTCAGGAACAATTCCCTGTTTCTCACAGTCCTTGATATATGAGACAACCTTATCTCTAAAGGCTTCTTCCAGTTCTGCCAAGGTATCTCCTTCATATTCAATATCCTTTTTTATACCAATCACTTTTCCGATTAAGCATTCCTTTTTCTTGCTATATTCTACAGTTCCATTATACATATCACATACCAACAAATCACTCATTAGACGATCCTCCCTTCTAATCTATTTATAGTATACCATATCCGTTACATAAACGCAACTATTTTTAGTTGCGTTTATGATTTTTCGGAACTTTTTTTGAACTATTTGGGATTTTTCGGTACAATTCGGAACTTTTTGAAATCGTTCGGAAAATTTTGATACCATTCGGAACTTTTCGGCATCTGTATATTGTAAATAAAAAAACTCCACATTTCTGCAGAGGTCTTATATTGTTCTATTAAACTGATTTTATCATATCACACCTGAAATCCCATTTCCAGGTTTTCTTGGTTTTCTTGGTTCTGAATGCTTGTATGTAATCCTAATTTATTATATAGTTTCTACAGACATCTTTTTATGCCTTCTTTTCAATGAGCAGCTATTATAGAAAGTTTCTATCCCCTCATACTTCTATAATAGCTGTTTTTTTGCTGTTAAGAAAAAACTATCGGGATTGTATTTTTCGATCTGCTTCTTTCTTAACTGCTGGACTATCAATCTTTGGTTTTTCGGTCAAATCTACGTCAACCGTCTTATCGTTTTCCAGATCCAACAGTGCATTCAATTCCGCCTGACGAATCAGCTTATCATGCAATTCCTTTTCATACATAAACGGCTTCGCATATTCAGTCTTTGATGTTTCCAGATCCTTTTTATATGTTTCGATTTTTTCCTCTAAAACCGGAACCTTATCCGGAAGTGCATTGAATATATTTTCAAGACGAACCATGTTACCAACGGCTGAACCGGACAATTCTCCACAATAAGTTGACTGTCCCTTTAGGATTATATTTTCTTCAAATCCATTCTTCTCTACATATACGTCAAAGTCCCGGAACTTTCCTACCATCTGATTCTCACCGATTTTTACTTTACTTGCAGCAACAAGGAACTGCTTGCCTGCATCGGCACGTTCCGTAAAAGTAAATCCATTGATCTCAATAGAAAAAGCATCCGATTCGATCAGATGCTTGCTTCGGGTATCCAAATCTTTCTTCACAGCAGAAAGCTTTTCCTGCGCTTGTGCGATCAGCTTTGGATACCGAATCATAAAATTATCCTGTAAGGTATATTTCTGATTATCATACGATGCCTTTAACAGCTTTAAACGGGAAACATCATTGTCAAGTTCCATTTTCTCCTTAATTAATGGATTTCCCGTTGCAACTGCCTTGATCTCTGCATAGGAAAGCGTTGCTTCGTCGATATCATCACAGGATCGGCTGACTGTTTTGTTCGTCATAACCTGACTGATGAAACGCTGCTTATTCTCTACAAGCGACCAACTGTATGCATCAAATGTACCCTTTGTTACATAACGATAGATTGCTACCTCTTTATTCTCATTTCCCTGTCGGATTCCCCGTCCTTCTCGCTGCTCTATAGAAGATGGCTTCCAAGGACAATCCACATGATGCATCGCAATAAGATGTTTCTGCACATTTACACCGGTACCACATTTATCCGTTGATCCGATCAGTATCTTTTTCTTACCGGTTCGCATTTCCTTGAACAGTGTATCCCTTTGTGCATCTGTTTTTGCATCATGAATAAATGCAATCTCTGCTTCTGGAATACCATAATCGATTAATTTCTCTTTTAAATAATCATATACAGTAAAATCTTTACCAGAACCAGGCGTACCAATATCCGAAAAGATCAACTGACAGCCTATTTTTCCATCGGCATTTCCTCGTTTATATTCCTCCCAGACATTTTCAGCTACCTTATTCAGTTTTCCATCCGGATTATTTGGTGCATGTGGCATCAAAAGCCTTGCATCCGTTCCAAGCAATCTTGCTTCATGAGTGATCTTTAGGAAATTATCAATGGATGGGTCTACACTTCCATTTCGAATTGCTTCTGCACGTTCTACAAATTTCTCCATAACTTCCTGTACAAAATCATCAGGCTGGCTTTCGACGATAATCGGTTTTCCACCACGGATAGCCGGCACATCCAGATCTAACATCTCTGCCGTCTGTACATCTGCTACTTCCCGGAATGTAGTCATAAGTTCAGGCAAATTTGTAAACTTATTAAATCTGCTTTTAAAACGGAAACCACTTCCCTCTACTGTAAGCTCCAAAGCCGTTGTAACTTCACCAAAGTTCGTTGCCCATTCATCAAAATGCCGAATACCACGTTCCTCCAGTGCTCGTTTCTGCAAGAAGTTCTGCATAACATACATCTCACACATGGTATTGGATATTGGAGTACCGGTTGCAAATACGATTCCTCGGTTATTATTAATTTCTTCAACATACCGACATTTCAAAAGCATATCCATGGCTTTCTGAGATCCGGAACTGCTGATACCTGATACATTGTTCATTTTGGAAAATACCGCAAGGTTCTTAAAATTATGTGCTTCATCAACCATGATCGAATCAATTCCAAGTTCCTCAAATGTGATCAGATCATCCTTTCTGGTTGTATCTGTCAGCTTATCCATCTGTAACTGTAACTGCTTCTTCATCAATTCCATTTGTTTGATCGTCCAGCGTTCGCTCCGCTCCTCATGCATAGATTCCACTGCCGCTGTAATTTCATCGATCTGTGCCTTTAACATTCGTTTCCTACGCTCTGGAGATAATGGAATTTTCTCAAACTGTGAATGACTCATAATGATGCAGTCATATTCACCTGTAGCAATTCTTGAAATAAACTGTTTTCTCCGGCTCTTTTCAAAGTCATGTTCTGTCGCTACAAGAATATTTGCAGCAGGATACAATTTCATAAACTCACTTGCCGTCTGTCCGATCAATGCCTTAGGTACGACCATTACAGTCTTGTTAGCAAGTCCAAGACGCTTCTGCTCCATACAGGCTGCCATCATTTCATAACTCTTTCCAGCTCCGACACAATGTGCAAGCAATGTATTTCCACCAAGCAAGATTCTGGCAACTGCATTTTTCTGATGTGGGCGCAGCTTGATCTCGGTACTCATGCCAGGAAATTCTAAATGACTACCGTCATACTCTCTCAGCCTTATATTATTGAACGTCTCGTTATAATAGTCTACATAACGGTTTCTTCGATCTGGATCAGAAAACAGCCACTCCTTGAACTTCTCCTTGATCATGTTCTGTTTTTCCCTTGCAAGCATGGTTTCTTTTTTATTGATCTCATAATGATATTTTCCACCCTCATCATCAATGCGATCTCTGACCGTAACAGTCTTTAAGTTTAAGGTATTTTCTATAATAGTATATGCATCCATACGACTTGTACCATAGGATTTTGTTGCAGTCACGGTATATTTACCATTGCTTTTATTATCTATGTGCCACTCTGAAGTCATACGATTATATAAAATCCGTATTTTGCTATTTCCCAAGGTTCCATTCCTGTAATACCTCGGTGTATCAAGCAGATCATACATAAACGCTTCATAATCTTCCGGATCAATCCATGTAGTGCCAAGTTTTACATCAATATCCGCTGCTTCAATCCGTTCCGGCTGTACCTTTATAAGTGCAGCAACATTTCCGGCATATGCCGGATCTGTATTTTCAGCAGCCTGAGCAACCCGAAGTTTCTCCCGGACATTACCGGATAAATACTCATCAGATGTTTCCCATCCTGTTTCCGGATTGTTTATATCTGCTTTTATTGGATTCTTATAGATCACACCGGATAATTCCTGAAACAATATTGTCCTTTTTGTATCATAATCTTCTCCATCCGGCTGATAAAGAGAAAGCATATATGGAATATTTACTCCACCATATTCATTTACAGACAGATTTAAAGCTTCTATGGCTGTATCTACATGTGTGATAACTTCTTTTGCCTTGATTGTTCTGGACGAAAAAATCCTTGCTTTGGTCACAACACCATCTTCGTCAATTTCTTCCAGGCTACATAAAAGAGGATAATCACCATCATTACCAAAAGCAGTTTTCGTTGATCTTCCGGTAATATAACCATGCTTTGCAACATATTTATCATATATATCATTTAAATGTTCCTGCATATTGGTAAGTTCTTCTTCAGAACAACCATTCATCTGTGCATCGATCATCTCCCTCACGGCTTCTCTGATAGCAATTAAGGAAGAAATGCGATCTTTTATTTTTTCCGATAAATCCTGCTTAATCATTACGGAATTTTCCCGGTAATATACTTCTCCAGAAAAAAACGTATATGTATAATTTCTTACGGTTGGATCTGCCGGTATTACTTCCGTTTCATTTTTGTCTATTTTCTCTGCTATGTCACGATCTTTTATTGTTGCATGGATTTTCTCTACTGCAGCAATAAGTTCTGTATGAAGATCAAACATAGGATTATGATTCACACATATAGTTGTTTTACTGTCCGGTCCGTACATTCCTGAATCATACTCCATCTCTCCGAGAATCATATCCGGATGTTCTACGAAGTATGCATTTACAGGTATTCCATTATCCAGATAAGAAAGACCTGTCCAGTCAGGATCAATATCAATTATTCGCTCTCGTTTCTGAAAAAATAAAATATCTGCTGTTACGGATGTTCCTGCCGAGCCTGCAAATGCTGTATTTGGAAGTCTGACCGCCCCAACTAAATCTGCCCGCTGTGCCAAATATCTACGAACGCTGGAATCTGCCTTATCAAGCGTTCCTTTGGTTGTGATCACAGCTACCACTCCGCCCGGTCGTACCTGATCTAAGGATTTTGCTATAAAATAGTCATGTACACGGAAATTATATTTATTATATTTCGGATCATGCAGTTTATAGTCACCAAATGGCACATTTCCAATGACAACATCAAAGAAATTATCGGAAAAATTTGTCTTTTCAAAGCCGGTAATGGAAATATCTGCTTTCTGGTATAACTGCTTTGCAATTCTGCCGGTAATATCATCCAGCTCTACTCCATATAACTTACTATCTGCTAACTGCTCTGGGAGCACACCGAAAAAGTTACCAATTCCCATCGATGGCTCTAATATATTACCACCTTTAAATCCAAAGGACATAAGCGCATGATACATAGCATCTATAATGCTAGGAGATGTATAAAAGGCATTTGTTACTGTTCCTCTGGCAGCTTCATATTCTTCCTCTGTTAATAGTTTCTTTAATTCCTCATATTCCTTTTTCCAGGTATCATTATTGGGATCAAATGCTTGTGGTATACCCCCCCATCCGACATAACCGGATAGCACAGCCTGTTCGTCCGATGTTGCAAGACGCTGTTCTGCTTCCAGTTTTTTAAGAAGCCTGATTGCAGAAACATTATCCTTGAATCTTGTTTTCGCCCCTCCCACACGATCAGTCTGACTGGATATGTGATAATTATATGGTACATCTGCTACATTCTGATCAGCAGCTTCTGGTGTGACCTCATCAGATTGATCACCAATTTCATCCAGAATTTCTTCTGCTGTTACATCTTCAAAATCATTATACTCTGCCGGCATTTCAAAACCATACTCAGCTATCATTGCAAGACGTTCTTCTTCATCAGTAAGTAGACTGTTCTCATTATAACTCAGACTGTTATAGCTATCTGGCTCATCTGGTATTGCAAAATCATCAAAATCTTCTTCTGATATATATTCCTCAGGTTCTTCTATATCTTCATCGATCTCAAAATCGGATTCTTGTAGATAATTTGCAGTCATAATCAATGCTGCTATTTCCGCTTCTATCTGATTCCAGCTTAAAGATGCAGAATTATCTCCTTCTGCATCTCTCCATTCTACCTTAAATTGATTGCTAAACGTATCAAATCCGGTGAATCCATACTCACCCGATTCAATCAATCCAGAACAGCCACATAATCCATATTCCTCTTTAATAGCTGCTACAATTTCTTTCTGTGACGATAGATTCTGATAAATACTAATAATTCTACTCTTACCACCAATAGTTAATGGTCCTTTTTGCAAGGCTTCTACCAGAATATCATGTGGAACTTCCTGCATAACATGGACTGTTTTCGTGGCATAAAAAAGAGGAGCATCGGTTTTATTCCGATCTACTCCTCTTTCTTCTGTTTCTTCTATATTGTTTTCGTTAGCTTCTTCTATCGAACCTGATTCACTATCTGATTGATCACTACTTCCTCCGCTACCATTCGTGCCTGTGTCCGAAGCTGCCATGTCTCCATGAAGTCGCCCGGATGCTCGATTGGATGCTTCTTGATATAATCCGTCTCCAACTGATCCAGAAGTTCGTTCGCTTCCCTGTCCACTTCCCGCATAATCTTCCCAAGCTGGGTAAACTCCACGTACAGGTCGTACTGCCACGGATCGTTCTCCTTCAGATATCTCGCTGCCATCCGTCCGTATTTCCCTAACGTCTGCAACATCTCCTGTTCCGACGGTTCGTGAATGTCCGGATAATACAGTTCGTCCTCTCCCAATGTGTAATGAATCCCGGTTCTCGGATCGGTGTATTCTTTCGCTAATTCTTCCATAATCAATTCCCTCTCTTTCCATTCTCTCTATGTTATAATTGACTGCCCGCAATATTGGTCTGGATACGTCTACGACACATTTAAAAATAGCAGAAAGTGCATTCCCCGGCACACGATGGATTCCGCTCAGATCACTATCTGTTTGAATTCCACAGCGTGATTCAAGCAAATAGGTAATGCTACTTTTTACAAATTCCTCACAGCCAGACAACCGCTCCATCATTTTCATATATTCAGGATGCTTCATAACTTCATCCGCTTTTTTCTGTAAAAATTCAGATAATAGCTGATCCTCCGGCTCTCCGGAATCCTGTACATACCCATGCTGATCGAGATACGCTATATATGCAGCCTTTTTCCCCGATAAATCCCAGGTCAGATTGATATCTGCTCCTTCTGTATCTGATATATCAAATACATATTTATTTCTTGTTAAATCAGATACACCAATATAAATGCCATGC
>OGYY01001010.1_pt1 | contig 26190 bp, 24 predicted proteins | sample 1576671 | NCBI WGS metagenome assembly OGYY01 (sample SAMEA3541593, study PRJEB24748) | human gut metagenome | biome: human gut; feature: human-associated habitat; material: faeces | place: China | collected 2012 | reverse complement strand
TCTTCCTGCTCCAGATGCGGCGGTTCCTCCCTCCTGGCTTCAGGCATCTCCCGGAAGTCCTCTGTTCTGCCGCCAAAGCCATCCTCCGGCTCTGGCTCCCGGCCCTGGACCACCTCCTGGGCGATCTTTTCCTGGACCTCTGTCTGCTTTAACAGAGCTTCCTCCAGGGCCGCCTCATTCTGCCGTTTTTCCTGGGCTGCGGAAGCTTCTTTTTATTTGCCATGCTTCTGGAACAGCTGATGCACAGTCTGGTGCTTTTGAAAATGGGACCGGTAAGCCAGGCTCTGAGAGACAATCTGTGGCTTTATGCTTTTTATGGAGGACTGGCGGCAGGTCTGTTTGAGGAAACCGGGCGTTATCTGACCATGCGTTTTCTTATGAAGGGAAAGTGGACCAGGGAAAATGCCCTGATGTACGGCGCAGGCCACGGAGGCATGGAGGCTGTGCTGATTCTTGGAATGGCCTCTGTAAACAATCTGATTTATTCTGTTATGATCAATTCCGGCAGTCTGGTATCTTCCCTGTCGGAGAATATGGACAGTCAGCAGGTGCTGGAGAGCCTGGCTCCCCGCAAGGTGGTCGTCCGTACCTGCGACATCGGTGCCGATAAGACCGTCGATTACATGAAGCTGGATCACGAGGAGAACCCCGCTCTGGGCTACCGCGCCATCCGCATCTGCCTGACCCGCAGGGACTTCTTCAAGACTCAGCTGCGCGCTCTGCTGCGTGCTTCTGCCTACGGCAACATGAGCATCATGTTCCCCATGATCACCAGCCTGCGGGAGCTGCAGGATGCCAAAGCTGTTCTGGAAGAGTGCCGCGCAGAACTGACCGCCGAAGGCGTGAAGATGGGCCAGAACATCGAGGTAGGCACCATGATCGAGACCCCCGCCGCTGTGCTGATCGCGGACGAGCTGGCTGCCGAGTGCGACTTCTTCTCCATCGGCACCAACGACCTGACCCAGTACACCTGCGCACTGGACCGCCAGAACGCCAAGCTGGAGCCGTTCTTCGATCCGCACCACCCGGCTGTGCTCAAGGCCATCCAGATGACCATCGAGGCAGGCCACCGCCACGGCATCTGGGTCGGCATCTGCGGCGAGCTGGGCGCGGACACCGCCCTCACCGAGACCTTCCTCCGGATGGGTGTGGACGAGCTTTCCATGAACGCCAAGAGCATCCTGCCTGTGCGCAAGATCATCCGCAGCGTCAACCTGAGCAAGCCCTCCGCCAAGAACATCTGAGTCCCGCGTTTTCCTGCATCCACAGCCCCCTCTGCGGCCTCTTTCCGCCGCCCTGGGGGCTGTTTTCTAACCCATCGTTTCCGGGCAGACACGACCGAATTTCATGTTTTGCCGCCGCAACAAGCCGCGCTTTCATCCCGAAACGCTTCCCAACGCGAAAGCAACATGCTATACTAGGTGCAAATCATTCTGCCGCCAAATTTATCGTATCAGGAGAGATTGGCATGACCCAATTATTGATCCGTTTGTTTATCCGGGACTCGGACGACACCCGCGACCCCGCCGTCCGCACCGCCTACGGCAACCTGGCCAGCCTGGTCGGCATGGCCTGCAATCTGCTGCTCTGCATCGGCAAACTGGTTGCCGGCACCCTGTTCGGCTCCATCGCCATCATGGCAGATGCCCTGAACAACCTGTCGGACGCTTCGTCCAACATCGTCAGCCTCATCGGCTTCCGGCTGGCCGCCAAGGCCCCGGACGCCGAGCACCCCTACGGCCACGCCCGGTACGAATACCTTGCCGGGCTGGTGGTCAGCGTCACCATCCTGGCCATCGGCCTTTCGCTGGGCAAGGAATCGGTGGTGAAAGTCCTCCACCCCACACCCGTCATCTTCAGCTGGCTCAGCATCGGTGTGCTGGCCGCTTCCATCGCCGTCAAGCTCTGGATGAGCCGCTTCAACCGTACCGTAGGGCAGCGCATCGCCTCCGAGACGCTGCTCGCCACCGCTGCCGACAGCCGCAACGACGTGCTGACCACGAGCGCCGTCCTGCTCTCCACCATCCTGTGCAGTGCCACGGGCTGGAACATCCTCGACGGCCTCATGGGCGTGGCGGTGGCCGCGTTCATCCTCTGGTCCGGCTGGGGCCTCGTGATGGACACCCTCAGCCCGCTGCTGGGCGAAACGCCCTCGCCGGAGCTGGTGGCGCACATCGAGCGGACCGTCATGTCCTACCCCGGTGTGCTGGGCGTACACGACCTTATGGTCCATGATTACGGCCCCGGCCACCAGTTCGCTTCGCTCCACGTCGAGTTCCCGGCCGAAAGCGACCCGCTGGCGGCCCATGACGTCATCGACAACATCGAGCGGGATTTCCTGAAAAAAGACAACCTGCAGGTCACCATCCACTACGACCCCATCGTGACCTCGGACGCCAAGGTCGGTGTGCTGCGCACCCGCCTGACGGAGCACCTCCGCCAGCTGGACCCGCAGCTCTCCATCCACGACCTGCGCATCGTCCCCGGCGACACCCACACCAACGTCCTGTTCGATCTGGCCTTCCCCGCCGGGTACACCGGCGATACGGACGCCGTCATGGCCGAGATGTGCCGCTTCGTCACCGGGCAGGACCCGAACTACAGCTGCATCATCAAGCTGGAGCAGAGCTATGCCGCTGTGCCCCAAAGCCCGAAATAACATCATCAGGGGGAAGTATTTATGTTGAACGAGACCTACCGCGGGATGCTGGCGCACAAGAGCGTCATCCGCGAGACCTTCATGTACGGCAAGCAGCGCGCCGCTGAGATCGGCTATGAGAACGTCTTCGATTACTCGCTGGGCAACCCCAGTGTGCCCTGCCCGCCGCAGTTCACCCAGGCGATGCAGAACCTGCTGGAGACCGAAGGGCCGGTAGACCTCCACGGCTACTGCCCCAGCCAGGGCGACCCCGGTTTCCGCACCGCCGTGGCAAACCACCTGGCCAAGACCTTCGGCCTGCCCTATGCGCAGAAGGACATCTTCCCCACGACCGGTGCCGCCGGTGCCATCGCCCATGCCATCCGCGCCGTGACCCGGCCCGGCGACGAGGTGCTGACCTTCGCCCCCTACTTCCCGGAATACGGCCCCTACGTTGCGGGCACCGGGGCCTGCCTCAAGGTCGTGCCGCCGCAGGCCCCGGCCTTTCAGCCGAACCTCGACGCTTTTGAGGAGATGCTGACTGAGCAGGTCGCCTGCGTCCTCATCAACACCCCCAACAATCCCACCGGCGTGGTCTACTCCGCCGAAACGCTGACCCGCATGGCCGAGCTGCTGACCGAAAAGAGCCGGGCCTACGGCCACACCATCTACCTCGTCAGCGACGAGCCCTACCGCGACATCGCCTTCGACGGCAGACCGGTGCCCTACCCCGCCGCCTTCTATCCCCACACCCTCACCTGCTTCTCGTTCTCCAAGAGCCTGAGCCTGCCGGGCGAGCGTCTGGGGTATGTGGCGGTCCGCCCCGGCTGCGAGGGCGAAGACCTTCTCGTGGACATGATGGCCCAGATCTCCCGCTTCACCGGCCACAACTGCCCGCCCAGCATCATCCAGCGGGCCGTCAGCCGCTGCCTGAACGTCACCAGCGACCTGTCCGTCTACGAGACCAACATGAACCTGCTGTACGACAAGCTCAAGGCCCTCGGTTTCGAGGTCGAGCGCCCCGGCGGCACGTTCTACATCTTCCCGAAGGCGTTGGAAGAGGACGCCAACGCCTTCTGCCTGCGGGCCCGCGCCTACGACCTGCTGCTCGTCCCCAGCAACAGCTTCGGCGTCAAAGGCTATGTGCGCCTGGCCTACTGCATCGACACCGAAAAGGTCGAACGCAGCCTGCCCGCACTGGAAAAGCTGGCGGCATCCTACCGCAAATGAACCGACTTCCCCGGCGTACATCTGGCAATGCCGCCGGGGTCGAAGATATCCGTCTGTTATGATCGAGAGGAAAGGGAAAGAACTATGGAAAAGATCAAGATGACGACCCCGCTGGTGGAGATGGACGGCGACGAGATGACCCGTGTGCTCTGGCAGTTCATCAAGGACGAGCTCATCCTGCCGTTCGTAGACCTCAAGACCGAGTATTATGACCTCGGCCTGCCCAACCGTGACGCCACCCGCGACCAGGTGACCCTCGACGCCGCCGAGGCCAACAAGAAATACGGCGTGGCCGTCAAGTGCGCCACCATCACCCCCAACGCCCAGCGGGTGGAGGAGTACAAGCTCCATGAGATGTGGAAGAGCCCCAACGGCACCATCCGCGCTGCGCTGGACGGCACGGTCTTCCGTGCGCCCATTATGATCGACAGCATCAAGCCCGCCGTCAAGTACTGGAAGAAGCCCATCACCATCGCCCGCCATGCCTACGGCGACGTCTACAAGGCCACCGAGTTCCGCATCCCCGGCCCCGGCAAAGCGGAGCTGCGCTTCACCGGCGCGGACGGCACCCAGCAGTCCGCCACCGTCTACGACTTCGAGTGCGGCGGCGTCCTGCAGGGCCAGTACAACAAGGACAGCTCCATCCGCAGCTTCGCCCGCAGCTGCTTCAACTACGCGCTGGACCAGAAGCAGGACCTCTGGTTCGGCGCCAAGGATACCATCTCCAAGAAATACGACCACACCTTCAAGGACATCTTCCAGGAGGTCTACGACACCGAATACAAGGCCCGGTTCGAGGCCGCCGGTCTGGAATATTTCTACAGCCTCATCGACGACATCGTGGCCCGCGTCATCCGCAGCGAGGGCGGCTTCGTCTGGGCCTGCAAGAACTACGACGGCGACGTCATGAGCGACATGGTCTCCACCGCCTTCGGCTCTCTGGCCATGATGACCAGCGTTCTCGTCAGCCCGGACGGCAAGTTCGAGTTCGAAGCCGCCCACGGCACCGTCACCCGCCACTACTACAAGTACCTCAAGGGCGAGGCCACTTCCACCAACCCCATGGCCACCATCTTCGCCTGGAGCGGTGCTCTGAAAAAGCGCGGCGAGCTCGACAGCCTGCCCGACCTCGTCCGCTTCGGCGAGGCCCTGGAAGCCGCCAGCCTCCAGACCCTCAACGACGGCATCATGACCAAAGACCTGTGCAGCCTTGCCGAAGGCATCACCCCCACCCCCGTGGACAGCCTCGGCTTCATCCGCGCCATCCGCGAGCGGCTGGAGAAGAAGTTCTGAGCCGCAGGAAGACTTGCATAAACAGAGCTTACATGCTACAATTAGAGTTGGCCATGTAAGCTCTGTTTTTTTGTGAATGGAGCCTGGTCTGCGAAAAAGAGACCTGCAAAAACAACTGATATCCGTTCAATCGAGCTGTTTATCATCGACATCATAAAAGGAGAAATCACAACTATGAAATTAGGTATCGTTGGCCTGCCCAACGTCGGCAAGTCCACTCTGTTCAACGCCATCACCTCCACCAAGAATGCGGAGGCGGCGAACTATCCGTTCTGCACCATCGAACCCAACAGCGGCATCGTGGCCGTGCCCGACAAGCGGCTGGACAAGCTGGCTGAGATCTGGCAGACCAACAAGAAGACCCCCGCCATCGTCGAGTTCGTGGACATCGCCGGTCTGGTCAAGGGTGCCAGCCAGGGTGCCGGTCTGGGCAACAAGTTCCTGGGCCACATCCGCGAGTGCGACGCCATCGTGCATGTCGTCCGCTGCTTTGACGACGACAACATCATCCATGTCGTCGAGGATGTGACCAAGGCCGAGGCCGTGGACCCCATCGCCGACATCGATGCCATTGACTACGAGCTGATCCTGTCCGACCTGGAAGTCGTCCAGAACCGTGCCGGCCGGATGGCCAAGGCCGCCAAAAGCGGCAACAACAAGGGCGCTGCCGCCGAGGCCGCATGGCTGCAGCAGCTGGCCGACCACCTGAGCGCCGGTAAGCCTGCCCGCAGCTTCGACTTTGACGAGGGCGATGCCGAGCAGCAGACTGTCCTGCACGAGATGGGCCTGCTGAGCGCAAAGCCCGTCCTGTACGCCTGCAACGTAGGCGAGGACGACCTGATGGAGGGCATCGAGAACAACCAGTATGTCCCGCTGGTGGCCGCCCGCGCTAAGGAAGAGGGTGCCCGCTACATCCCCATCTGTGCCAAGACCGAAGAGGACATCGCCGATTACTCGCCCGAAGAGAAGAAGGCCTTCCTGGCCGAGATGGGCATCGAGGCCAGCGGCCTGGACAACCTCATCACGGCCAGCTACGACCTGCTGGGCCTCATCTCCTTCCTGACCGACGGCAAGAAGGAGTGCCGCGCCTGGACCATCCGCAAGGGCACCAAGGCCCCGCAGGCAGCCGGTAAGATCCACAGCGACTTCGAGCGCGGCTTCATCCGCGCCAGCGTCATCGGCTACGGCGATCTCGAAGCCAACAACTTCGACTATGCCGCCGTCAAGGCCAAGGGCCTGCAGCGCACCGAGGGCAAGGAATACGTCGTCAAGGACGGCGATGTCATCGAGTTCCTGTTCAACGTCTGATTGCAGACGCGTTTCCCGACCCCACCGATTTGAAAAGAGAACGAGGTTTCCAAATGATTATTGGCATAATGGGCGCAATGCCCGATGAAGTCGAGCAGCTCTGTGCAAAGCTGGAAAACGTCACCGTAGAGCCTTACGGCGGCGTCGAATACCACAAGGGCACACTGGCGGGCAAGGAGGTCGTGGTCTGCTGCGCCGGGATGGGCAAGGCCAACGCTGCCGCCACCACCCAGGTGCTCATCACCAAATTCGGTGCCGAGAAGATCATCTTCTCCGGCATCGCCGGCAACATGACCAGCAAGATCGGCATCGGCGATGTCGTCATCGGCAAGACCGTGCTCTACCACGACGCCCAGCTGGACATGATCTGCCAGAACCCGCCGTTCCTCAAGGAGTATACCGGCGACCCGGCCCTCATCGCCGCCGCCGAAGCCGCCTGCAAGGCCGCAGGCGTCAAGGCGCTGACCGGCAGGATCGCCACCGGCGACCTCTTCGTCGGTGACAGCGAGACCAAGGCCGCCATCGAGGCCAAGTGCGCCCCCGACTGCGTGGAGATGGAAGGTGCCGCCGTCAGCCAGATCGCTGCCAAGAACGGTGTGCCCTGCGTCATCCTGCGGGCTATGAGCGACAACGCCGACGAGGACGGCCACGAAGTTCTGGTCGTCAAAAAGTTTAGCATTGCCGCGTATGTTGCCACCGCGACCCAGATCGTGGCCGCGATGGTGGAAGCGCTCTGAGCAGAGCGCCTTCCCTTTACAGAAAGCGTTCCAGCCGGATGCGGTTGTCCTCCTCAAAATCCTGCACTTTCTGCATCAGGCGCTTGGAGCCGGGCGCGGCATCGGGATAGTCCTTCTGGGACTTGATGCAGTCCATCACGCCCTGGCTGCTGCCCTCGGAGAGCATCTCGGCCAGATTCCGGGTGGACTTGTCGGTCAGGGTCTTCATCCCGATGCCCATTCTGGTGTTGAGCTTTGCCATGGCGCTCTGGCCCTGGGCGGTTCCGCCGCAGGCCTCGATGGCGGTGTGGGCCTCCTGGTTCAGTTCGCGGTAGATGTTCCGTTCCCGCAGCAGTTCTGCCTTGAACTGCACGTCGTCCGTCATCGGCACGATCTGTTCCAGCGTGTTTTTGCCCATTTCCGTGTTCTGCACCACGGCTTCCAGCAGGCTGAGGTTGTCGTTTTTCAGATGTTCCATAACAAAAAATCCCCCTTCTGGCTCTTAGGATGTCCAGAAGGGGGATCTTTTATCCAGTGATCTTATCCGGCGCAGACCTGGCTGCCGCCAGCTTCCTGTGCGGCCTTGAGCCGTGTTGCACAAAGCTCGTACAGTGCGTCCCAGTTTTTGCCCCGCACCTCGCAGGTGCAGGCGCAGCCGATGGACTGGGTGAACGGCACCCGGCGCATCAGGCCCACCGAAGCCACATAGGCACGGGGCATCTCCGCGTAGATGCTCCGCAGCTCCTCGGCCAGTTCATCGCAGGTCTTGTCCGCACAGCCGATGGCGAACAGCGTATCGGTCAGGCGGCAGACCACCCGCTCATCCGGGCGGTCGTAGTGCTTCTTCCACTGGTTCGCCACAAAGCAGACCAGCTGATCCATGACGGCATCGCCCTGCTCGGCCTGCATCTGCTCGACGCGGTCCAGCTCCACCAGCGCCAGCGAGGCGCAGCGGTGGGCGTCGGTCCAGTCATCCAGGCGGGTGCAGAACTCGGTCTCAAAATAGCGGCGGTTGAACACGCCCGACAAAAAGTCGTGGTTCATGTCGTCGCGGCACATCTCCCGCTCGCGCGGGGACATCCGGTCCTCCGGCAGGTCGTTGCCCGCCAGCGGCGCGGTCATCTGCAGTTTCCATACCTTGCCGTCCGCAACGATCTGGCGGCGCAGTACGCAGTCTACCTGCCCATTGCGCAGCTCATAGTCCACCATCAGGCCGTCATCCTGCCAGCTGCGGGCTGCTTCTTCGTCCGCTTCGGTCAGGGTCACGTCCTCAAAGGCGGCCTGTGCGCTGCGCACAAATTCGCGCAGGTCCTGCTCGGTCCATTCTTTCTTCATGCGTTTTTCCCCATCATTGTGGTGCCGGATTCTCCCTCCCGGCACACCTTGCCACGAAAAACACTTTGAAAATGTTTTTCAGATTACAAAGATTATACCACTTCTGCGGAAGACTTGCCAGCAAAACGCACAAATTTCAGCCAATTTTTTTGCAGATCCGTCAATCTGCTAACGTTCTCCCGGTTTTTCCGGTTTTATGCACGGCAGACTGCCTCGCACTCGCCCAGGATCTTTTCGGCCAGCTTCTTTGTGCCGAAGCCCTCGGCAGCGCGCCAGGTCCAGTTGCCGCCCAGACGGCCAGGCGTGTTCAGGTGGCCTTCCTCGCCCAGGCCCAGCCAGTCGGCCATGGGGATGATGGCACGTTCGGAGGCCGAACCCAGCGCTGCGCGCAGCAGGGCCACGCGGGCCGCATCGGTCTTGACGGCGGCGACCTCTTTGGCCGTGGGGTGGCAGGGGGTCAGATGCAGGTAGGCACAGGCCATGGCCTTTTCCTTCTCAGCCGCACCGATCTCCCACCAGGCGGTCAGGGTCGTGTTGTCGTGGGTGCCGGGGTAGACCACGCTGTTCCGGACGTGGTTGTGGGGCAGATACTCATTGTCCCCGCCGCCGAAGGCAAACTGCAGCACCTTCATGCCGGGGAAGCCGCTCTCCGCCAGCAGCTCGCGGACGCTGTCCACGATGTCGCCCAGGTCCTCGGCGATGATGGGCAGTTTGCCCAGTGCATTTTCCAGCGCGTGGAACAGCTCCATCCGGGGGCCGATCTCCCACTTGCCGCCCTTGGCGGTCGTGCTGCCCGCCGGGATAGCCCAGTAGGTATCGAAGCCGCGGAAGTGGTCGATGCGGAGCAGGTCGTAGATGCCCAGTGCATGGCGGACCCGCTCGATCCACCAGGCATAGCCGGTCTCGCGGTGATACGGCCAGTTGTACAGCGGGTTGCCCCAGAGCTGGCCGTCAGCGGAGAAATAATCCGGCGGGCAGCCGGCCACGCGGGCAAAGCTGCCGTCCGCCGCCAGTTCGAACAGCGGACCGCCCACCCAGGCGTCCACCGAGTCGGCCGAGACATAGATGGGGATGTCGCCCAGGATCTGGATGCCCTTGGCGTTGGCATAGGCTTTCAGCTTCTTCCACTGGATGGCAAACTCATACTGCAAAAACTTCCAGAAGCCGATCTCTTCCTCGTGCTCCGCGCGGAACGCGGCCAGTGCATGGCCATCCCGCATCCGGTACGCGCGGGGCCACTCGGTCCAGCTCTTCATCTGGTTGGCGGTCTTCAGGGCCATGTACAGTGCATAGTCCTCCAGCCAGCTCTCGTTTTCCAGCGTGAAGGCATAGTAGGCATCCGGGTAGTAGTGGGCGCAGCCGTGCAGCCCTTCGCACTGCCTGCGCCAGGCCGCGTATGCCGCGCGCAGGATCTTGTAGCGGCTGGTGTACAAGGTGCCGTAGTCCACCTGAAGCGGGTCTTCGCCCCAGGATTCCGCCTTGAGCTGGGCGGCGGTCAGCAGGCCCTCCGCCTTGAGGGCGTCGAGGTCGATGAAGTACGGGTTGCCCGCAAAGGCCGAGCAGCTCTGATAGGGGCTGTCCCCATAACCGGTGGGGCTCAGCGGCAGGATCTGCCAGATCTTCTGGCCCGCTGCGGCCAGAAAATCCACAAACGTTTCCGCTTCCGTTCCGAAGCAGCCAATTCCATAGGGGCCGGGCAGGCTGGACACCGGCATTAAAATTCCACTTTCACGCATGATGTACCTTCCTCATTTCGTTCGGATTTCGGTTATTTCCTATCATAACATAACCGCAGACTATTTTCCACAGGCAAAAATCGTGGTATACTTGTTTCTATCAAATAAAACCCTCTCCGTCAGCGCTCACGCGCTGCCACCTCTCCCGAAGGGCGAGGTCTTGGCATAATCTCAAAAACGGCCAAAAGCTCCCCCTTTGGGGGAGCTGGCGAGCAAAGCGAGACTGAGAGGGTCAGGAGGACACCATGCAACCCACTCAAAAATATTACGAGGCCGATGCCTACCGCACCGAGGCGGCAGGGCGCATCCTCGCGGCCGAGTCGGACGGCAACGGCGGCGGAAAGATTGCGCTGGACGGCACGGTCTTTTACCCCGAAGGCGGCGGTCAGCCTGCCGACCGGGGCACCCTGACCCTTCCGGACGGCACGGTGCTGCACGTCACCGACGTCCACGAGCAGGGCGGCGTCATCTGGCACACCACAGATGCCCTGCCCGAAACCGCCGCCCCCGGCACCGCAGTGCAGGAGGCCCTTGACTGGGCCTGGCGGTTCGACAAGATGCAGCAGCACACCGGTGAGCACATCCTCTCCGGTATCCTGCACCAGATGTTCGGGGCCGAGAATGTCGGGTTCCACATCGGCACCGACGCGGTGCGGATGGACACCAGCGTCCCCATCTCCGCCGATGGTCTGCGGGAGGCCGAACTTGCCGCCAACCGCATCGTCTGGCAGAATGTGCCGGTGTGCATCACCTACCCCACCCGCGAGGAGCTGGCCGCGCTGACCTACCGCAGCAAGAAAGAGATCGAAGGCCAGGTGCGCATCGTGAGCATCCCCGGTGCCGATGTCTGCGCCTGCTGCGGCACCCACACCGCCGCCACCGGCGCGGTGGGCCAGATCAAGATCCTGGCCGCCGAGAACTACAAAGGCGGCGTCCGGCTGAGCATCGTCTGCGGCGAGCGGGCCCTGCTGGCCGCACAGGCCATGCGCCAGCGTCAGGCCGACATCGGTGCCCTGCTCAGCGCCAAGCCCAGCGAGACGGCCCACGCCGTCCACCGTGTCTTCGACGAGTACACGGCCCTGAAATTTGCCCACTTCGGGCTTTGCAGCCAGCTCTTTGAGGCGCTGGCCGCACAGACCGCCCCCGGCGAAGACGCCATCCGCATCGTGCCGGGGCTTGACCCGGACGGCCTGCACCGGCTGGCCGTCAAGCTCAGCGAGGCCACCACCGGCCTGTGCGCGGCCCTGACGGCCAACGAAAAGGGCACCGGCTACTGTCTGGCCAGAGCCGACGGCGATGTCCGCGCCCTGACCAAGGCCCTCAATGCCGCCCTGAACGGCCGCGGCGGCGGCAAGCCCGGCATCTGCCAGGGCAGCTGCGCCGCATCACCCGAACAAGTTGAACGATTTTTGAAGGAGAACCACATATTATGAGAATGCGCTTCAAACCCTACGCCCACGATGAGCTGATGGCCGCCGATTTCCACGTCCACGAACCCCTGATCTGGGGTGGCCGGTGGCACGCACAGTATGCCCGCCCGGAGCAGCCTTTTGTGCTGGAGCTGGGCTGCGGCAAGGGCGGCTTTATCTCCCAGCTGGCCAGCGCCCACCCGGAAAACAACTACCTCGGCATCGACATCACCGACAAAGTCCTCATTCTGGCCAAGCGGAAGATCGAGGCCGCCTATCAGGAGGCGGGCCGCCCCATCGACAACGTCAAGATCATGAGCACCGACATCGAGCGCATCAAGGGCGTCCTCACGCCGGAGGATACCGTGAGCCGCATCTACATCAATTTCTGCAACCCGTGGAGCAAGAATGCCTCCTCCAACAAGCACCGCCTCACCTATCCCCGCCAGCTCATCCAGTACCGCGCCTTCCTCGAAGACGGCGGCGAGATCTATTTCAAGACCGACGACGACGATCTGTTCCGCGACAGCCTGGAATACTTCCCCGCTTCCGGCTACGAGATCACCTGGAAGACCTTCGACCTGCATGAGAACGAGCCGGCGTGGAACATCCGCACCGAGCACGAGGGGATGTTCACCGAGATGGGCATCAAGATCAAGGCCCTCATCGCCCGGAAGCTGCCCGGCGACGAGACCGTGACCTGGATCGAGCCGAAGGTGCTCAAAAAGATGGCGGCTGCCGAAGCCGCTGCCGCCGAGGCCGCTGCCCACGGGGAGACCGCCGATGCGTGACCCCTGTGAGCTGTGCGTGAACAATGTCCCGGACGAATACGGCACCTGTTATTGTGCACAGGGCGCCGCACTCGACGAGGACGAGATGGCACGGTATCTCTCCCGCAGCACCCGCGCCTGCCCCTTCTTTGAAGCGGGCGATGAATACAGCATCGTCCGGAAACAGAATTAACGGAGGTGTTCCCTTGCTTTCTTTTTTCGTTGATACCACCGTCTGCGGCTTTTCGCTGTATCAGGTCTTCGCTTACTTCCTCATCTACTCCTGCCTCGGCTGGTGTCTGGAGGTCATCTACGCCGCCGTCACGACCGGCAAGCTGATCAACCGCGGCTTTCTGAACGGCCCGGTCTGCCCCATCTACGGCTTCGGCATGGTCATCGTCCTCTTCGCCCTGACGCCCCTGTCGCACAGCCTGCTCCTGCTCTACCTCGGCGGCGTCATCCTGCCCAGTGCGCTGGAACTGGTGGGCGGCTGGGCGCTGTACAAGCTCTACCACACCCGCTGGTGGGATTACAGCGACTACCCCTTCAACATCGGCGGCTATATCTGCCTGGAGTTTTCCCTGCTGTGGGGCGTGGGCACCCTCATCGTGATGAAGCTCGTCCACCCCATCATCGCCGATGCAGTGGCCTTCATCCCGCCGCTGGTGGGCCTGATCCTGATGTTCCTGCTCTACGTCCTCTATGCCGCTGACACCATCGCCACCGCCTTTGCTGCGTCCGACCTGGCCCGCGACCTGGATGCGCTGGAAAAGGTGGCCGACAGTATGCACGCGGTCAGCGACGCCATGACCGAGCTGCTGGGCACCAACGCCATGGCCATGGACCAGAAGATGGACGAGAGCCGTTTGCAGTTCAAGCTGGCGGCCGCCGAGGCCCGCGACAATGCAGCCAAGCTGAACGCCCGCGAGGCAGTCGCTGCCATGCGCGCCAAAGCCGACGAGGCCATGGAGGCCGCGAAGCGGGCCTCGCAGGACGCAAAGCTCAACGCCAGCGAAGCCGCCAATGCCGTCAAGCTGGCGGCCAAAGGCAGAGCCGAGCGCACGGCCGAACTGTTCCGGCTGGAACAGCTGGCCGAGGAGCTGCAGGCCCGCAGCGAGGAGCTTCGCTCCCGCACCCAGCGCACCACCCCGCACTTCGGCAAGCGCCGTATGCTCCGCGCCTTCCCCAAGCTGAAGCACGGTGAGCAGAACCGCTCGCTGGACACGCTGCGGGAACAGCTGAAGCGAAAATGAGCCAAAAAAGGGAGCGTTCCCCGCAAAAGGGAGCGCTCCATTTTTTCATGGTCCGATTCAGTTCCAGAGGTCTTCCGGGTACAGGCCGTCCTGCGTCTTCTGCGCGATGGCGGCCACGACGGTGGGCTTGTCCTCGCGGTAGGTCACGCCGAACCACTTGTCGCGGCTGTGCAGGATCTTCACGGTCGCCTTGCCCTCGTCAATGAGTTCGCTGATGACCAGCGGCAGGAAATATTCGCACTTGAGCGGGTTCTGTTCCAGATTCTCGGTCAGCCAGCCTGCAAAGCGGCGCTCGGCCTCATCGAGGAAGCTCCGGCCGAAGCCCCACAGGTTCATGCTGACGGGGGCGTCCAGCGGCAGGTCGTGCCAGCTCGCGCCGCCGTCCTCGGTGTAGTGGATGCCGCCCTCGTATGTCTCGATGCGGGTGCGCTCGGTGACGCTGTGCAGGGTGCCGTCCGCGTTCGCGACGCAGACGCCGCGGGCAACGCTGCCGTTCTCGGAGACGGTGTTCTTCAGCAGGTAGCTGACCATGCAGTAGTCGTAGACCGTGCCGTCCGCGTGGGTGGACAGGTAATCGTAGATGACCTGGAACGCCTCCGGGCCGTAGTAGTCATCTGCATTGATGACCGCGAACGGGCCGTCGATGAGGTCTTTTGCCGCCAGGACCGCGTGGCAGGTGCCCCAGGGCTTGACGCGGCCCTCCGGGATGGAGAAGCCTGCGGGCAGCTCATCCAGCTGCTGGAATGCGTATTTCACGTTCATCACTTTGGCCACGCGGTCGCCGATGGCCTTTTTGAAGGCCTCCTCGATCTCGTGCTTGATGACGAAGATCACGGTCTCAAAGCCTGCACGGCGGGCATCGTAGAGGGAATAATCCACGATGACCTGCCCGTTGGGGCCTACCGGGTCGATCTGCTTCATGCCGCCGTAACGGCTGCCCATGCCAGCCGCCATGACCACCAATACCGGTTTGTTCATGTTCTAATACCTCCTGCGCTGTGCGCGTTTTCTGCCTTTATTATACTCCAAACGGCAGGCGTCAACAAGTGCCGTTCTGCATCGTGCGGGACCCCCATGGATTCTGCCTCCCCGATGTGTTAAAATAGGGGCAGATCAGATCCCGAATCGGAAAGGAGTTTTGTTCATGTACACTGCATCCTCCGCCCGCTATTCCACCCTGCCCTACCACCGCTGCGGCCAGAGCGGTCTGCTGCTGCCTGCCGTGTCGCTGGGGTTCTGGCACAACTTCGGCGATACCGCCCATTTCGAAACCATGAAGCAGCTCTGTTTCACGGCGTTCGACCACGGCATCACCCACTTTGACCTTGCCAACAACTACGGCCCCGCACCCGGCAGCGCCGAAAAAAATCTGGGCCGCATCCTGAAGGAGAACTTCCGCCCCTACCGCGATGAGCTCATCATCAGCACCAAGGCCGGCTATGAGATGTGGGACGGCCCCTACGGCAACTGGGGCAGCCGGAAGTATCTTCTGGCCAGCCTGGACCAGAGCCTGGAGCGGCTGGGGCTGGACTACGTGGACATTTTCTACCACCACCGCATGGACCCCAACACCCCGCTGGAAGAGACCATGGGTGCGCTGGAACAGGCCGTGCGCAGCGGCAAGGCACTGTATGCAGGCCTGTCGAACTACGACGGCCCCACGCTGGAAAAGGCCTGCGCCATTCTCACCGAGCGGCACGTGCCCTTCGTCCTCAACCAGAACCGCTACTCCATCTTTGACCGCACCATCGAGAAGAACGGCCTGAAGGAGACAGCCAACCGTCTGGGCAAGGGCATCATCGCGTTCAGCCCGCTGGCACAGGGTCTGCTGACCGACCGCTACCTGCACGGCATCCCCGAAGACAGCCGCATCCGCACCGACGGCCGCTTTCTGAAGGAATCCACCCTCACCGAGGAAAAGCTGGAGCAGATCCGCGCCCTGAACGCCATCGCCGCCGCCCGCGGCCAGACGCTGGCCGAAATGGCACTGGCCTGGATCCTGAAGGACGGTCAGGTCACGAGTGTGCTCATCGGCGCATCCCGCCCGGAGCAGATCTTAGACGACCTCAAGGCGCTGGACAACACCGCCTTCACCCCCGACGAGCTGCGCGCCATCGACGCAGCTTCGGGCTTCTGAGAAAGGACAAGTCCTATGAACAAGAAAACAGTCTGGATCACCGGCGCTTCTTCCGGCATCGGGCAGGAGTTCGCCCGCCGGTACGCGCGGCTGGGCTTCCGGCTCATCCTGACGGCCCGCCGGAAAGACCGGCTGGACGCCCTGGCCGAGGAGCTGCAAAACCGCTATCATGTGCCCTGCCGCGTCCTCCCCGCCGACCTGGAACGCGACGTTGACTGCAAGGCCCTGTGCACCGTACTGGCCGCTGAGCGCATCGACCTCTTCATCAACAACGCGGGCTTCGGCACCTGCGGCTGCTTCCTCGACACCGACCCGGAAAAGGAGCTTTCCATGCTGCGGGTCAACGTTCTCGCCATGCACCGGCTGTTCAAGTTCGTGCTCAAGAAGATGGACCGGCAGGGTTCCGGCACCATCCTGAACGTGGCCTCCTCGGCGGGCCTGCTCCCGGCCGGGCCGTTCATGGCGGGTTACTACGCCTCCAAGGCCTATGTGGTCAGCCTGACGCGGGGCGTGGCCGAGGAGCTGCGGGAGCAGCACAGCCCGGTCTACGTCTGCGCGCTCTGCCCTGGCCCGGTGAACACCGAGTTCAACGACCGCGCTGACGTCGTCTTCGCGCTCAATGGCATCTCGCCGGAGCTCTGCGTGGAAGAAGCCATGCGCGGGATGCTCCGCCGCAAGACCATCATCGTGCCCTCGGCCCTGATGCGGGCCGCCACCACGGCCCAGAAACTCGTGCCCGCCCCGCTGCTCATGCCCATCCTCGCCCGGCAGCAGAAGCGAAAGCTGGGCCGGTGATTGACTTTTGCCCGCCGACACGATACACTAACGTTAGACACGCACCGCCTTCCGCATATTTTTGGACGGCGGTGGAACATCATGCTATTGCAGGAGGAATTTTTCCATGAAGATCGCACTCATCAACGAAAACAGCCAGGCCGCCAAGAACGGCCTCATCGAAGCAGCGCTGAAGAAGGTCGTGGAGCCCATGGGCCACGAGGTGGTCAACTACGGCATGTATGCCGCTGACGACAAGGCACAGCTGACCTATGTGCAGTGCGGCATCCTGGCCGCCATCCTGCTGAACAGCGGCGCAGCCGACTATGTCATCACCGGCTGCGGCACCGGCGAGGGTGCCATGCTGGCGCTGAACAGCTTCCCCGGCGTCATCTGCGGCCATGTGGAAGACCCCGTGGATGCCTACACCTTTGCCCACGTCAACGACGGCAACGCCGTGGCCATGCCGTTCGCCAAGGGCTTCGGCTGGGGCGGTGAGCTCAACCTCGAATACTGCTTCGAGAAGCTGTTCGGCTTCGGCCACGGCCAGGGCTACCCCAAGGAGCGTGTGGAGCCGGAGCAGCGCAACAAGAAGATCCTGGACGGCGTCCGCGCCGCCACCTTCAAGCCCCTCATCGAGTGCCTGCAGAGCATCGACCAGGACCTGCTGAAGGGTGCCGTGGCCGGTGAGAAGTTCAGCGAGCTCTTCTTTGCTTCCTGCAAGGACGACGCGCTGGCTGCCTACATCAAGACCCTGCTGTAATTTTTGCCAAGGAGACGCACGATGAGCGCTTTGTATCACTTCAACGCAGCCGCTTCGGAGGTCCTGGAGCTGTTTCTGGAATCCGCCGTGCCCATGATCGCCGGGCTGGCAGAGGTCATCGGCCTGTTCATCATCGTCACGAGTCTGGTGCGGGCGACCTACCATTACATCCGCGCCTTCTTCTTCCACGACCGGTACGATTTCCACCACGAGATGAGCAGCGGCCTGACCACCGCGCTGGAATTTCTGATGTCGGCCGAGATCGCCAAGACCTTTCTGCTGCAAAACCTCGAATCCGTGGTGCCGCTGGCGGCCACGTTCGCGCTGCGGGCTTTGATGAGCCTGCTGCTGCACGTCGAGATGCGGGGCCAGCATAAGACGGCGGAATGACCCACCCGCCGCCGGGCCGCGGCTTCGTCCAAACTTTTCCGGTCCATTTCCCACCCGGATTGTGAAAAACGTAAAAAATACGGTCTGGCACTTGACACTTTGACCAAAACGCTCTATACTCGTGCCATCGAAAGCAAAGGCGCTGACGGAAGCAATTCCGCCAGCGCTTTTTGTGTTTTCGGCAGAAGTTCGGACTTCTGTGCTTCCGGAGAAAGATCGAGGGCCTCCGGAGGGGAAGATCCGCGCTGCCGCGCAGATAGAGGGGCGCAGCAGCCGGAGTACGCAAGGCCGGTTCTGGTGGCCGGCCGCACAACAAATGGGGAGGTATCCAGTTATGTTCAGTTCTGTAGACACCTGCTGGGTGTTGGTGGCCGCGTTCCTGGTCTACTTCATGCAAGCGGGCTTCGCGCTGTGTGAGGCAGGTTTTACCCGCGCCAAAAACACCGGCAACATCCTCATGAAAAACATGATGGATTTTTGCATCGGCACCCCGTGCTACTGGCTCATCGGCTTCGGGCTGATGTTCGGCGGCACCAGCGCTCTCATCGGCGAGTTCGACCCGTTCATCCAGGGCGATTATTCCCATCTGGGGCTTGACATCCCGCTGTGGGTGTACATCGTGTTCCAGACCGTGTTCTGCGCCACGGCAGCCACCATCGTGTCCGGCTCCATGGCCGAGCGCACCAACTTCAAAGCCTACTGCGTCTACTCCGCCGCCATTTCGCTGGTGGTATACCCCATCTGCGGCCACTGGATGTGGGGCGGCGGCTGGCTGCAGAGCATGGGTTTCCATGACTTTGCCGGTTCCGCAGCCGTTCATAACGTGGGCGGCGTCATCGCTCTGCTGGGCGCTGCGATGCTTGGCCCCCGCATCGGCAAGTACGACAAGAACGGCAACCCCCACGCCATCCCCGGCCACAACCTGACCGCCGGTGCGCTGGGCGTCTTCATCCTGTGGTTCTGCTGGTTCGGTTTCAACGGCGGCTCTTCCCTGAGCCTGGCCACCGATGAGGCCATGACCCTGACCGGTCTGGTTTGCTTCAACACCAACCTGGCCGCTGCTGTGGCCACCTGCGTGACCATGATCTTCACCTGGCTGCGGTACGGCAAGCCCGATGTCTCCATGACCCTGAACGGTTCGCTGGCCGGTCTGGTGGCCATCACGGCAGGCTGCGACGCCGTTTCTCCGTTCGGTGCCTTCATCATCGGCTTTGTGGCCGGTCTCCTGGTGGTCCTGAGCGTTGAGTTCTTTGATAAGATCGCCAGGATCGACGACCCCGTCGGTGCAGTCTCCGTCCACTTTGCAAACGGCGTGTGGGGCACCATTGCAGTCGGCCTGTTCTCCAACGGCGGCGACGGCGTGGGCAAGGGCCTGTTCTACGGCGGCGGCCTGAGCCAACTGGGCATCCAGCTGCTGGGCCTCATCACGGTCGATGTCTATGTCGTCGTCGTGATGTTCCTCATCTTCAAGATCATCGACAAGACCATCGGCCTGCGCGTCCCCGCTGAGGTGGAGATCGACGGCCTGGACATCCACGAGCACGGTCTGGCTTCTGCCTACGCTGGCTTCTCCATCTCCGACGCCAACGCAGCCGCCATGACCCCCAACGAAAACACCGACCTCGGCGAGGACGACCCCGTCAAGGCTTCCGCAACGCAGATGTCTGCTGCGGTGCCGGTGGTGTGTGAGCCCGCCGTCATCCACGACGGCATCTACGACACCGGGATGCATAAGGTCTCCATCATTGCAAAGCTGTCCAAGTTCGACCAGCTGAAGACCGCTCTGAACGATCTGGGCGTCACCGGCATGACCGTGACCCAGGTGATGGGCTGCGGCATCCAGAAGGGCACCAGCGAGAAATACCGCGGCGTCCCTGTGGATTCCACCCTGCTGCCCAAGATCAAGGTCGAGGTCATCGTCTCCAAGATCTCGGTCGACTCCGTGGTCGAAGCCGCCAAGAAGGCCCTTTACACTGGCCACATCGGCGACGGCAAGATCTTTGTTTACAACGTGACCCGCGTGGTCAAGATCCGCACCGGCGAGGAAGATTTCGCCGCCCTGCAGGATGTGGAGTAAGTTCCACGATCTCTTTTCTCCGCTGTCCCCGCTTTTTGAAAGCGTGTGATAGATATTGTTCTCCTTTTTCTCCTTTTCCTTTTTTCTGATCCAAACAGCAAAAACGATCCCCGGTTCCTTCCGCACAAGGGAGCCGGGGACCGTTTTCGTCTGCGCCGCTTTTTGGGTTGACAACCCCGCCCCGCTGTGTTATGTTGGAGCGGTCTCGAAACACATCATGGACCGGACGTCAACGATACAGGAGTTTTCTTCTATGAACCATTTTGATACGTTCCAACGCGAAGCCAAAGCCGCCCTCCGGGTGGCGCTGCAATGGTTTTTTCTGGCGATCCCCACGGGCCTGGTCTGCGGGCTGGTGGGCACCCTGTTCCACCTTTCCGTCGAGCGCGTCACCGAGCTGCGGGCCGCACAGCCCTGGCTGCTCTTCCTGCTGCCCGCAGCGGGCCTGCTCATCACCGCACTGTACAAGAGAACGAAGTGCGAGGGCGTGGGCACCAACAATGTCATCCGCGCCGTGCAGAGCGGCGAGCCGGTCAGCATCCTGCTGGTCCCGGCCATCTTCCTGGGCACCGTGCTCACTCACCTGTGCGGCGGCTCGGCCGGCCGCGAGGGCGCCGCGCTGCAGATGGGCGGCAGCATCGGCTGGAACCTCGGCACCCTGCTGCACCTCAAAGACTACGACCGCCGCACCGCCACCATCAGCGGCATGGCCGCGTTCTTCTCGGCCCTGTTCGGCACCCCGCTGGCCGCGGCCCTCTTTGCCATGACCATCGAGGATGTGGGCCTGACCTTCACCTCGGCTTTTGTCCCGGCCTTCACCTCGGCCCTCATCGCCTACGGCTGCTCGCTGACCTTCGGCATCGCACCCACCCGCTTTGCGCTCACCGCACCGGAACTGACGGTCTGGAACGCTTTCCTCATCATCCTGCTGGGCGTGGCCTGCGCGGCCGTCTCCCGGCTCTTCTGCGGCATGCTCCACTTCATGGAGCACACCATGCCTAAGCGCATCCCGAACCCCTGGGTGCGGGTCCTGGCCGGCAGTGTGCTGGTCATCGGCTTCTCGTATCTCTTCGGCGTGGGGCGCTACAACGGCGCCGGCATGAACGTCATCACCGCTGCTGTGGAGCAGGGCCAGGCCATGCCCTGGGATTTTCTGTGCAAGATCTTCCTCACCGCGCTGACCCTCTCCTGCGGGTTCAAGGGCGGCGAGGTCGTGCCCAGCTTCTTTGTGGGTGCCACCTTCGGCTGCGCATTCGGCCCGCTGCTGGGCCTGCCCGCCGGGTTCGCGGCCGCCGTGGGCCTCGTGTCCGTCTTCTGCGGTGCCACCAATGCCCTCATCCCCTCCATCCTGCTGGGCTTTGAGCTGTTCGGCGGGGCCGGGCTGGAGCTCATCGCGCTGGGCTGCGGCATCTGCTACATGCTCTCCGGCCACCACGGCCTTTACAGCAGCCAGACCTTCGTCACCAACAAGCTTCGCGCGGAGTATATGTCCCATAAGTGGCGTGTACGAGTGAAAAAAGAGGAAGAATGATCTTCCAGCCCTTGATTTTTCCCGAACGTCGTGCTACAATCAGCATAGTTTCATCCTGTTGAAAACGATGATGCGGACAAACCGAAGTCCCGACCCCTGCGTTGCAGAGAAGGCCGCCGCTCTGTTCAGAGTGTGCTGCAAGCGGCCCAGCGCACCCGGAGCTTCTACCACCGCAGAGTGCAGAGGCGAACCTCTGCCGGGTGCGCCCGTTACAGCACAGCGAGTGGTGCGGCCTGACCGCACAATTCGGGTGGAACCGTGGAACGCTTCTGGATCTTTCAGGCGCTTCATCCCGTGTATTGCTGCGGGGTGAAGCGCTTTTTGTTTTTCATTCTTTTCAGGTTCAAAAGGAGATTCATTATGAAGATCATTTACAAGGACGGCCATGTGGACGAGTGCCCGCAGGACCAGGAACTGCATGTCATCCGCCATACCGCTGCACACGTGATGGCACAGGCCATCAAGCGCCTGTATCCGGAGGCCGACTTCGCCTTCGGCCCCGCCACCGAGAACGGCTTCTACTACGATGTCGATCTGGGCGACACCAAGCTCACCGACGAAGATCTGGCCAGCATCGAAAAAGAGATGCACAAGATCACCAAGGAAAATCTCGCCATCAAGCCCTTCATCCTGCCCCGCGCCGAGGCCGTGAAGCTGATGGAAGAGCGCCACGAGAACTACAAGATCGAGCATATGGCCGACCTGGCCGATGAGACCGAGTTCAGCTTCTTCCAGCAGGGCGAGTACGTGGATATGTGCATCGGACCCCACCTGACCTACACCAAGGCGCTGAAGGCCTTCAAGATCACCCAGCAGTCCGGTGCATACTGGAAAAACGACAAAGAGAACAAGATGCTGACCCGCATCAACGGCGTGGCCTTCCACAACCAGGAAGAGCTGGACGCCTGGGAGAAGGAGCAGCAGGAGGCCCGCGAGCGCGATCACCGCAAGATCGGCAAGGAGATGGGCCTGTTCATGACCGATGACCTGGTGGGCCGCGGCCTGCCCATGTTCCTGCCCGCTGGCTACACCGTCTGGCAGGAACTGGAGAACTATATCAAAGCCAAGGAGCGCGCACGCGGCTATCTGCACGTCATGACGCCCTGCATCGGCACCGTGAACCTCTACAAGACCTCCGGCCACTGGGACCACTACCGCGAGAACATGTTCCCCGCCATGGAGATGGAGGGTGAGAGCTACGTTCTGCGCCCGATGAACTGCCCCCACCACATGATGATCTACGCAAATCATCCCCACTCCTACCGTGACCTGCCCATGCGCATCGGCGAGATCGCCCACGATTTCCGTTACGAGTCCTCCGGCACCCTGAAGGGCATCGAGCGCGGCCGTCACTTCTGCCAGAACGACGCCCACCTGTTCTGCACTCCGGAGCAGATCAAGAGCGAGGTCGCCGATGTCTGCAACCTGATCTTCGAGACCTACAAGGACTTCAACATCACCGATTACCGCTGCGTTCTGTCCCTGCGTGACCCTGCCGACAAGAAGAAGTACCACGACGACGACGCCATGTGGAACCACGCCGAGAACGCTCTGCGTGAGGTTCTGACCGAGCTGGGCATCCACTTCACCGAGGAGATCGGTGAGGCTGCCTTCTACGGCCCGAAGCTGGATGTCAACGTCAAGCCCGCTGTTGGTGCAGAGTACACCCTCTCCACCTGCCAGCTGGACTTCTGCCTGCCCGCCAAGTTCCACCTGACCTATGTGGACAAGGACGGCACCGAGAAGACCCCCGTCGTGCTGCACCGCGCCATCCTGGGTTCTCTGGACCGCTTCATGGCCTACCTGATCGAGGAGACCAAGGGCAAGTTCCCCACCTGGCTGGCTCCTGTGCAGGTCAAGGTCCTGCCCGTCTCCGAGAAGACCCTCGACTACGCCGAGGCCGTCACCGAGAAGCTGGTCGAGGCCGGTGTCCGCGTGGCACTGGACGACGACAACCAGAAGATCGGCTACAAGATCCGCGCTGCCCAGCAGGTGGACCGTGTGCCGTATATGCTGGTCCTGGGTGCCAAGGAGGCCGAGGCCGGCAATATCTCCGTCCGTGACCGCAAGGGCGAGACCACCACGATGGACCTCGACACCTTCATCGCCAAGGTGACCGACGAGATCAAGAACCGCACCTACAATGCCTGAGTTCTGAACAAAACCTATAAAGGGAGTCCGCTTCCAGCCGGAGACGGGCTCCCTTTTTGTTTCGAAGTTGTTCTTTTTTCGTGCATTGTATTGCATTTTTCGTGCAAAGCACTATAATAATGGTGAAGGAGATGATTTGTATGGCAACAACTAATATCAGCATTCGGATGGACTCCGACTTGAAAGCACAGGCCGATGCCCTGTTCTCAGAGCTCGGCATGAACCTTTCGACGGCATTCAACATCTTCGTCCGGCAGTCCCTGCGGGATGGCGGCATTCCCTTTGAAATCAAAATGGATCAACCCAACAAAGAGACCCTGGCCGCCATGCTGGAGGCAGAAAGGATTGCAAAGGACCCGAACGTAAAGCATTATTCTGATGTAGAAGAGGCTCTTCGGGAGTTGAAGCGATGAACCGCGATATCGTCTGGACGAACCAATTCAAGAAGGACTACAAACTTGCTCTAAAACGGCATCTCGACGTTGATCTTCTGGATAATATCATCCGCACCTTATCGCGCGGGGAACCGCTCCCGGAGAAAAACAGAGACCATGCTTTGACTGGCGATTGGATCGGCCATCGTGAATGTCACATCCAGCCAGACTGGCTGCTCATCTACCGCATCGAAGATGATGTGCTCGTTTTGACTTTGGCCCGTACCGGCAGCCACAGCGATTTATTCAACAAATAATGCAAAACGAACAGCGCCGCTTTCCCATGACCGGGAGAGCGGCGCTGTTGTACTTCGAAATTAGGACATCGTTTTGGTCTTCTCGTCAATCAGCGAGAAAACCTTACTTTCATTTGTGGGGGCTTTACCGATTTTTCCTGTCTGCCCACGCACGGACGGCAGAATAGAGGGCGGCGAAGACAAGCCCGGCCACGGCCCAGATGATCCAGCTCTTTTCCCAGTTGTTGTTCCAGAAGCTGACAGCGAGGTACACCGCCGTCACAAGGCACCAGTAGGCCCCGGCAAACCAACCGACACGGCGGTTCGTCCACTTTTCGCGGACGGTGTATTCCCCCGTTTGCAGCAGCTTATCAAAGCTGCCCTGGGTCATCCCGGCCCGGATGAACAACTGTACTGCACCGGCCACAATGGCCAGCAGCAGGCCGACTGCGGCAACGACCCAGAAATCTGGTGCTCCCAGCATGGCCGTGCCCAGGATCGGCACCACGGCCAGCACACAGAGCACCACGCCCTGGGTCATGCTGCGGCGGTAGGTGGGCGCATACTCCTGTTTCTGCCGCTCCACGATGCCCTCCACACCATAGGCAAGGGCGATCTGCTCTTTTTCCAGATATTCGAACGCTTCCAGCCGGATGGCGGCGGGCAGGATGAGCAACAGCCCCAGCGCGACGAAGAGCAGCAGGAAGATGACACCGAGCCCTGCCATCCGCTCTTCGTTGGGTGTACCATCGCTCCATGCGCCCAGAACAAGCAGCGCGATAGGGCTGAGGATGCACAAGCCCACACCCGCCGCCATCTTCCCATGCACGGCCTGCACCGTGCTGAGATATACGTTTGCCTCGTCAAATGAGACGGTGCGGCAGGGTTCCGTCACCCGCTCTTCCTTCGGCAGCGGGGCCGTGGCATCGGGCTGTTCCAGCTCATCTTTTAATAAGTAGTCGGTGCTCACTTCAAACAGAGCACTCAGCTTCAGAATTTTATCCAAGTCGGGGATGGACATTCCGCCCTCCCACTTCGAGACAGCCTGACGCGAAACGTTCAACTGATCGGCAAGCTCTTCCTGGCTCCATCCATTCTGGCGGCGGAGAAGGGCAATTTTTTCGGCTAAGATCATCGTGTTCTCTTTTCTGCCGCAGGGCGGCGTATCAATGGATTCCGGCGGACGTCCTCTATGCTGTTATCATAGCAGATTTTCCAGTTGACAACCACCAATTGCGGCTTGAAATTTGTCAACCAGCGGTTGCAGCCATGCAAAAACCGCCTGCACCCAGCATCATCGCATGGGCGCAGGCGGTTTTGTTTCTACTATCTGTTACTTCAGCAGATTGTTATCCGTAAAGTAGTCGATCCGCATGGACTTGCGGACATCGGCGAGGGTGGCGGCGGCGGTCTGTTCGGCCACGGCGCTGCCCTCCTTCAGGATCTCCACGACTTCCGGCAGGCGCTGCTCCCACTCCTTGCGGCGGGTGTTCCCTAGTGGAGTGGCGTCAGCCACCATTTTTGTTTGACAAAAGCCTTTTTCCTATTGACATGTACAGGAAAAGCGGTATAATGATTCTTGCCCCATAGTTTACTAATACTAAACAAACAGTTTACAATCTTTGTGATTACCTTGAGGTAAAGGAGAGGAAATGGAAATGGATATAGGATCCAAAATTAAAGAACTGAGAGTCGTGAAAGGTTTGACCCAGGAAGAGCTGGCCGATCGGGCGGAGCTGTCGAAGGGGTTTATCTCGCAAGTAGAAAGAGACTTGACTTCGCCGTCTATCGCTACCTTGTCAGATATTTTACAATGCTTAGGCGTATCCGTTGCCGAATTCTTCGCTGAAGACAGCGACGACCAAGTGGTATTCAAAGACGAAGATTATTTTGAAAAGATCGACAGCGATTTAAAAAATACGGTTGAATGGATTATTCCCAATGCCCAGAAGAACATTATGGAGCCGATCCGTCTGACCCTTGCGGCAGGCGGACAGACCTATCCCGAT
>OGYY01001008.1_pt1 | contig 26200 bp, 23 predicted proteins | sample 1576671 | NCBI WGS metagenome assembly OGYY01 (sample SAMEA3541593, study PRJEB24748) | human gut metagenome | biome: human gut; feature: human-associated habitat; material: faeces | place: China | collected 2012 | reverse complement strand
GAATAATCAAGTGAAAGGGTTAGAGCCTCGACTGCAGCGAGGTCTCTGCCCTTATTCTTTTATCCGGAGGTTTTTTTATGTCACAAATCAAACGACTGCAAACCATTGACGCGGACACGCTGCAAAGCACCGCTTACGAACCGGTCTCCTTCGTGGTCGACGATCTGCTGCCCCAGGGGCTACACCTGCTGGCAGGCGCACCGAAGATCGGCAAATCGTGGCTGGCGCTGTGGCTGTGTCTCTGCGCCGCGCAGGGCAAGCCGCTCTGGACCTTCGCCACGCACCCATGCGAGGTGCTGTACCTCTGTCTGGAGGACAGCTTCCAGCGTATCCAAAGCCGCCTCTTTGATCTCACGGAGGACGCGCCGCCCACGCTGCACTTCGCTGTCATGTCCCAGCAGCTCCACAACGGGCTGGTGGAACAGATCGAGCAATTCCTGAAAGAGCATCCGCAGACCAGGCTCATCGTCATCGACACGCTCCAGCGCATCCGCTCCGCGGGCAATGACGCGAATCCCTATGCCAGCGACTACCGTGACATCGGCGTTCTGAAAGCGCTGGCGGACAAGTACCGCATCGCTATTCTGCTGGTGCATCACCTGCGGAAGATGAATGACAATGATCCCATGAACATGATCTCCGGCACCACCGGACTCAGCGGCGCTACCGACAGCAACTTCGTCCTCCGCAAGAGCAAGCGCAGAGAGAACACCGCCACGCTCTACTGCACCGGGCGGGACATCCCCTACCGGGAACTGGCATTGGAGTTCGACGGTGAGGATCACGTCTGGAAACTGCTGTCAGATGACTGCGAACAGACGGAGCAGCCCACCGAACGGATTCTTTTTCTTCTCTCTGAATTGCTGCGCCGGCAGCCGGATCTCAGTGCCCCTGCCAAGGTACTGTTGGAAAAGATCGACCCTGCCGGTGCGGAGGGACTGACCCCCAACAGCTTCTCTCACCGAATCCGCAAAAGCGTTGACGCTCTAAGGAGAAACGGCATTACGGTGTCCTTCCGCAAGAGCAACGGCGACCGGCTGATCTGCCTGAAAAGGGTCGATGGTGTCGATGATCCCGCTGCCGAGAACATCGTCACCATCGACCCTGAGAACCCGCCGTGTTTCGCCCTGTGAGCCGCTGTGTGCGCGGTTAAAGGCTGGGGTGGCGTGTGTACCCGCCGAGGGGATATTCTGCCCACACAGGGCAAATTCCGGAGCGGCATAAAAACGGCAAATACGCCGCCGTGACCTGCGGGCGTCCAGCATTTCAACAGCATGAAGCGCACGCCGAGGGTAGTGATACCACCCCCCACACAGAAGTGCCGAAAAAGCACTGTGTGCAGGATGGAACAGCGCGTCCGTCGGCGCAGTGCACCCACTCTGAGAAAGCCGCTTTTTCTGCTGAAATAAACCCCGCGCCGGGTTGTTCCGACACAGCCACAGTGGTCGGAGGGTAGTGATACCACCCCCCCACGCGGAAATGCCGAAAATGCAAAACGGGAGTCTTATCACCTCCCCCAATAGGGCTCCCGCCGAAACCCAGCGAAGCGGTTTCGGTGGGATGAAGGCGGTGCAGCGGAGTGAGCGAGTTTTCGTCGGCGGCAGCGGCGGAAACGAGTGATATGTAGCTTGTGCCGCCGACGGCCAGCATCGCATTTGTCTGGTCTGCGGCGAAGCCGCTGTCCTGCCAAATGCACTGGGCGGGGCAAAGCCCCGCACCCCATTTTCGGGCAGAAGCCCACACCCACTTAAAGACCCCCCCAGCTCTCCGAGGGGACGAAAGAAATAATTCCAGAAAGGTAATCCATTATGAAAAAAGATATCAAATTCAGCACGCGCATGGCGTCCGCTGACCGCGAGAAGATCAGGGCGCTGGCGGCGAAGGCCCACATGTCCATGAGCGACTACGTCACCGCCTGCTGTCTCGGCAAGCGGATCGTGGTCATCGACGAACAGAAGGAGCTGCTCCGCCAGCTCAAGGGCATTGGCAGCAACATCAACCGCCTCACTGTCCTCGCCAACATGGGCAAGGTGCAGGTCATCGGTCTGGAAAAAGCTGCCGGTGAGCTGTCCGAGGTCAGCGCCGCTCTGCGGGCTGTCATGGAAGGTCGGTGAGCCGTATGGCCATCGTACATTTTGTGAACTACAAACGGGGCACACAGTCCCGCGCCGCCATGCGCGGCGTGATGCTCTACGTCATGCAGGAAAAGAAAACCACGTGGGGGGACGGGCCGCTCGTCAGCGGAATCAACTGTCAACCGCAAAGCGTCTACGACGATTTTCTGAACACGAAACTCCTCTACCACAAGGACGGCGGCACGATGTTCTATCACATGGTGCAAAGCTTTCCGAAAGGCGCGGCGGTCGATCCCCGACAGGCCCACGAAGCCGCGCGGCGGCTGGCGGAGTTTTTCGACGGCTGCGAGGTGCTGGTCTGCACCCACGTCGACCGAGAGCATATCCACTCCCACTGCATCATCAACTCCGTCAACTTCGATACCGGCAAAAAGCTGCACATGGCGAAGGAACAACTGCAAGAGTTGATGCGGCGCAATGACATGATCTGTCAGGAGATGGGGCTGCCGGTCTTTGACGCACCAACGCAGCATGCCCGCGGCATGGGCGGCGCGGAATATCATACGGCGCTGAAGGGACAGAGCTGGAAGCTGCGGCTCATGAACACCATCGACGAGTGCATGAAATACGCCGCCAACAAGGACGCCTTCGTTTCCCTGATGGCGTCCGAAGGCTGCGCCGTCCGCTGGGAGAGCAGCCGCAAATACATCACCTACACCACACCGGACGGCATGAAATGCCGTGACAACAAATTACACGAAGAAAAGTATTGCAAGGAGGCCATGGAACATGAATTCAGAATACGGGCAAAGCTCATCGAGAGAAAATTGCGAACAGAGGAAACCAATGGAGGAATTGAAACGGATGAATCAGCCGAACAGCGCGCCGCCGTCTGCGCCGCAGCCGCAGTCGATGCAGCCCATCGTAATCCAGTGCGATCTGCCGCAGGCGATGAACAAGCTGACAGCGCAGGCAAACGGAATAAACTGGGAGCTGGAGGAAATCCGGAAGACCCTGCCGGAGTTGAAAACGCGCATCGACCTGACGTCGGTGCAGAAGTCGCTCACGGAGATGCAGAAATCACTGACAGAGATGAACAAACTGCTGGAACGGGTTGGGAATCTGAGCGAGAAGTATTCCTGCAAATGGATTCGGTGGCTGCCGGATTTCAGCCTGCTGGTGGCCCTCAAGTGGATCGCGCTGCTTTTGGTAATCGGCGCAGCGGCGATGGCCGGGTGGTATGGCGTGGTAGCGATCCGCAGCCTGTTCCCCTGATCCCCGCCGCGGCTGGGCTGGCTGCCGCAGGGACACTACTGGATGAAGATGAGGACGCCGAGGAAAAGCGGCGGCGCATGGAGGCGAAGATCGCCGCCGAAAACTTCGGCGCGGTGGTCGGACTCGCGGCAGGCGCAGCTCTGGCGGTGAAAGAAAAATTGGATGAGCAGGCTGTGCAAGAAAAACAGCAGCAAACCATGGGAGGACTCTAAAAATGGCAAGCATCAAGCAATTGGATGAGCGGCGATATAAGATCACCGTCAGCAACGGCTACCGGCCCAACGGCAAAAAAATCAGCAAGGCAAAGACCATCCAAGTCCCGCCCGGTGTCCCCAAGCGCGGAATTGGGCAGTATGTCGCCCACGCCGCCGAAGAACTGGAGCGCAGCTTCAAGACCGGCTACGCCGAGGACGGTGAGATGACCTTTGAGGAATTTGCGTCTCGCTGGCTGAAGCGGCAGACGAAATATGCCCCCAGCACCATCGCTGCATACCGGCGGATGCTGGATGTGGTCTATCCCATGATCGGCGGCATCCGTCTCAACAAACTCCGACCGATGGCACTGGAAAATATGCTCTCCGTGCTGCGTAAGCGCAAGCATCACGGAAAGCTCATCAACGAATCCACCGCGCAGCGGTACCTCTCCGTGGTCTCCGCCGTGCTCAGCGACGCCAAGCGCAACGAGATCATCGAGAAAAATCCCGCGCGGATGTTAGACCTGCCCACACCGCAGCGCACGGTGCAGCGCATCCCCACGCGAAGCGAGGTGGAAAAGCTGCTGGACGCGCTGGCAAAGGAGCCGCGGCACTACCGCCTGTTTTATCTGCTCTCCATGTACACCGGCTGCCGCCGGGGCGAGCTGAGCGCTCTGCAATGGTCGGACTTCACCGGCACGCAAAACGGTCTGCTGCTCACCGTCAGCCGCTCCCGCAGCAGCGTTCCCGGCAAGGGCATCGTGGAGGGCAGCACCAAAAACGGCAAGAGCCGTGAAGTCTATCTCTCCTCCGACCTGCGGGGCATCCTCCTCGCCTACAAGCGCCGCAAGCAGATGGAGGCGGACAAGCAGCGCCGCAAGCTCAGTCCCTATCTCTTCACCGACGAGCAGGGGCAGCTCATCCACCCGGACACCTTCACCAAGCGGCTGCGGAAGATCTATGACGCCATCGGCTTTCCGCGGGAGTACCACCTTCACACCCTGCGGCACTACTTCGTGACATCGCTTCTGCACTGCGGCGTGGACAAACAGACGGTGGCAGACCTCGTGGGGCATGCGGACACCGGCTTTCTGGAGCGCACCTACTGCCATCCCCAGCAGGCGCAGAAGGAGCAGGCGGCTGACTCCATGCTCACCATGCTCCGTCCGGACGGCGAGCAGATCTTCAATCTCGCCGCCTGTTCTCCGAAGCGGCGCAGCGCATGATTGTTGCTTTCGTAGAAATTCATTTTTCAAGAAAATTGTAATAGCTTTACCGCTGTGCTTGCGGTATGTTGTGCTTGCAAAATAAGCCTCAACTGTACTGAGAATAAATGAAAGAGAGGTCATTTTTATGGCAAGCATCCGCAAGCGCGGCAGCAGCTATCTCATCGTGGTCTCCATGGGCTATGACTACAACGGCAAGCGCATCAAGCCCCAGCAGAAAACCGTCCACCCGCCAGAAGAACTGACACCCAAGCAGGTCGAAAAGTGGCTCAACGAACAGGCTGTCCTCTTTGAACGTGACTGCCGCCACACGCCGCAGCCTGTCCAGCAGCTCACGCTGGCAAAATACATCGACCTGTGGCTGGCGGACATCGCTCCCGGCAAGCTGGCGAAGTCCACCATCCGCCGCGACCGGCAGGACATCGAGCGTATTCTCCCGGCGCTGGGTCACTACAAGCTCACCGAGCTGCGGCCGGAGCACTTCCGGAATTTCTACGCGGAGCTGCGAAAAGCCACCAGCATTGAAACGAAAAAGCCACTCTCCGAGTACACCATTGAGGGCGTGCACGCGACGCTGTGCAGCATCCTCTCTGATGCCGTGGAGGGTGGCTTTCTTTCGCATAATCCGGCTTGGCGCACCTATCGTTACGCCGGGCGCAAGTGCGAAAAGAAAATCGCGGACGAGGAAACGGCGCAGAGGATCATTGCCGCGCTGGAGGGCGAGAGCATCAAGTACGAAACCTACTTCAAGCTCATCATCGCCACGGGAATGCGGCGGGGCGAGTGCTGCGGACTGAAGTGGTGCGACATTGATTGGGAGCAGCGTTCCATCCACATCTGCCGCAACGCGGTCAAGGTGACGGACGAGGATATCTTCGTAAAAGAACCCAAGACCCGCGCAGGTGGCCGCTATGTGTACTTCTCCGCCGAGATGGAAAGTCTCCTGCGGGAGTACCAAAAAGAATGCCGGTATATCACTGAAACCTATGACCAGCGGCAACTGACCGCTGATGACTTCCTGTTCCGCCGTCAGGGAGCGCAGCTCCCTATGACGCCCACCACCTTCACCTACCGTTTCAAGCTGATCCTCAAGAAAAGCGGCCTGCCGCAGGAGCTGAACGTCCATTCCCTCCGGCACACCGCCGCCAGTCTGATGATCGCGGGCGGCACGGATGTTGCCACGGTAGCGGGCATCCTCGGCCACAGCCAGCCCTCCACCACGCTGGACATTTACACTCACGCCTTCGACAAGAACAAAAAGGCCGCCAGCGCGGGCTTGCAGGGAATGTTGGAGATTTGACATAGGATAGCTCAGTTGGATTGCAAAATGTGCAGTAGTGGTCAAATCAGGTTTCAATTCTCCTAACTTTCCGCATATAAAAACCGTCTCAAACATATCGTTTGAGACGGTTTTTGTAATTGCTCCCGGGTTTTGTTGTCACCGCTGCGCATTGGGCAGTTCGTTCTTCACATACTTCTCCCATACATGCAGGCGGTCGCACTCGTCGATCTGCCGCAGCACTCTGGCGGGTACACCGGCAGCGATACTGTTGGGTGGGATGTCACGCGTCACCACCGCGCCGGCGGCGATGATGCTTCCCGCTCCGATGGTCACGCCACCGCACACCGTCGCACCGGCGCACAGCCAGCAGTGATCCCCGATGGTGATGGGTTCGGCATACTCCAACGCATGGCAGCCGTTGGGGTAATCTGTATAGGCTCGTTCTTCGGCGATAAACGGATGGTTGGGCGTGGCCAGCGTCACATTGGGTCCAATGAGCACATTGTCCCCCAGCGTAATGGGCGCTACATCCAAAAATACGCTGTTGTAGTTGATGAAACAGTTCCGCCCCACATAGATATTCACGCCGTACTCGCAGTAAAAGGGTGCAAACGCCTCGAAATTCTTCCCTTTTGCGGAGGGGATCAGGCGCTCCAGCGCACGCTGCTTGGTCTTGGTACGCCACAGCGGGAGGCGGTTGAACCGGTCACAGCGGCGCATACCAACCCGGTGCCGCTTGGCAATCTCCGGATCGGTAGGCGTATAGAGACGCCCCGACACCATCCGCTCCCATTCACCGCCCGTCCTGCTCTTATCCATGATCAGTCACTCCTTTATATGCGCCTGTACCGGTACAGATACAGGGCCGTTTCCAATGCCAATCGCTTCATCGGATCGACCGGATCGGCCTCCAGCAGCAACCATAGCTGCTGGAGCCGGTAACTCACGGTGTTGTAGTGCAGGTGCAGCTCCCGCGCCATCCGGCGCTGGTTGCCCATACAGCGCAGCCAGCTCGCCAGCGTGTCCAGCAGCTCTTGCCGCCGCGGCTCTGGCTGCCGCAGGAGCGTTCCCAGCTGCCGATGGATATAGGCGTCCGTTTCCGCCGGGGAGGATTCCTCCAGCAGCCGTACCACCCCCGCTGGGTCGTCTGTCACGCAGGGTGTTTCCGTTCGCGCCGCCATGCGGAGCGCCGCGCGGGCACTGCGGTCTGCTTTCTGAAAACCCACCGTACCGCCGTAGGGGCGGCTGACGCCGCAGATAACGCCGTGGTCGGCGGCAAAGTCCGCCATCACCCGCCGCAGCGGCATCTCCAGCGCGAACAGGTCGTCCGCCTCCAGCGCCAGCAGAAAGCCATCCTCCGACAGTGCGCCCCACATGTCCGCACCCAACGCCCGGTAGCGCTCTTCTACCTCGTGCAGCCAAGAGCGCCGCTGCAACTCCGGCGCATCAGCCTGTATCCACATCAGGATATGCGGACATTCCAAATGGATACCGGACTCCGCCGCCTGACGCTCCATCGCTTCGCTCAGCGGCGCGCCAGAGATGAGATGGTGCAGTAATACGGCCAGCTGCCGCTCCTGTTCCGCCGGTATTCGCCGCCGTGCGATCTCGCGGGACACCGCATCGGCCAACTCGGCAAAGCGCATATCGGTCGGCAGTTGGAGCAGCGGCAGTCCCAGTCGGTCAGCCTTCTCCGCCAGCGCCGCCGGCAGGGGGCTGGGCAGGTAGCGCCCCGGCTTGATACCCACGCCGGACAGGCCTTTTTCTGCCGCCGTGGGCAGCAGCGCATCCACGGCCTGCGGATCGTCTGCGATGGCAAAACCAGTGGTGATGAGCAGTTCTCCCTGCGCCAGCCAGCGCGCGTAGTCCGGTGTGTCCGTCAGATTGACACCGCTGACCCTACGGCCAAGTCCCGCCGCGCCGCCGCAGACCGTGCAGCCTGCGAACACAGGCAGGCGCAGCACCTCCTGCAGTGTGGGATAGTCCGCTGTGTGCTGTGATGTCATGGCTTCTGCCCCCCTTGTGATACTATCACAATTTTCATAGAAATGTTCATTTATTTTTGCCAATGGAACAGACCGTCCGTTGTTTTATGATAGCGGTAGTAAAACGAACGGAGGTATATTCCATGGCAAAGCAAATGAAACAGGATACTCCCTTAGTCCCCCGCAAGCGGAGACTGGCCGCGCTGATAGCAGCCACCCGGTGCGCCGAAGAGAAACGTGACACGCTCTCCTGCCATGCCCGCCGCTGCACCGCCTCATCCATGGCGCAGGGTCTGAAGCACTACGCCTGATGCGGCGCACCCCTTCGGCAGACTCCCCCGGCAATATGCCGGGGGATCTGTCCGTTCAGGGTTTTCTGGTTTCCTTCTTCAGCAGGGACGCCGCCGTGATGATGGTCAGTACCGACTCTGTCACCATGCCGGAATACGACCGTACCACAATGACATACACCAGCCACGACAGGCCGCTGGCAATGCCCGCCATCTGTATCACCCGCCGCCTGGTCTGGAAGAACGGCAGTAACGCCGCCAACGATGCCACGATGGGCAGTACCGTCACTGGCGTCTCATAGGTCACCACGGCAATCAGCAGAAATACTGCCACGATGGGTATCGCGGTGACCAGTTTACTCCAGTTGAATTTCTCCTGCAATAGGAAAAGCAGCAGCACGACAATCTGGAAAAAGCTGCACAGTGCGCCGGAGCATGCGTGGAGCAGTGTGTAGTGGATGGCGAAGATCAGGTTGGCCACCACCTGCCACAGCAAGATGGTACGCTTGTCATTCTGCCAATAGCTGAGACCCATGGCGATCAGTGCGCCGAACCCGATGAGTTGGTAAAATATGTTCATCCGTCGTTCCTCCTAATAAAAAACGCCGCACACCCTGTCGGATGCGTGGCGAAAAATGGAGGCGATGCTCCAGAAAAATCCACACTTATTTTGGAGTTTTATTATACCATGGGACAGCCGTATTTGTCAATTGCGGCAAAGGACAACCTCCAAAAGCCATGGGCTTTTGGAGGCGAGTGGTACGCCCGACTGGATTCGAACCAGCGGCCTTTAGAGTCGGAGTCTAACGCTCTATCCATCTGAGCTACGGGCGCATATTTGGTTGTGGGTTTCTGCGATAGTCGTCAAATAGTAGTCAACGACCACCCATTTTTTCTCTGCCGTTCCCGCAAACGCAGGTGTGGCAATGCTTTGCGCCATATCTCAACTGGAAACGCCTGAAATGTCGGAGTCTGTCACTCTATCCAGCTGAGCTACGGGCGCATATGGAGCAGAGGGAGACTTTCCCCCCTTGCGACTAACTTATTATACCATCTTTTTCGGGAATGTAAAGAAGAAAACTGCACAAAAGACAAAAAAGATTGTTAAAAAAGTTGACAAGTTCTGGAATTTGGAGTACAATTCAGAAAGACGAAAACAAGCGGTAGGGGAAAGCGGGCTGCGGCCCGGCTCCTGCCGCCGGCAAAGAAGAAGGACGCATATGAAAAAACAAAAGGTCTCGGATGCGGTGATCCATCGTCTGCCCCGCTATTACCGCTATCTGGACGAGCTGCATAACAAGGGCGTGGTACGCATTTCCTCCAATTCGCTGGGGCAGAAAATGGACATCACCGCCTCTCAGATCCGGCAGGATCTCAGCTGCTTCGGTGAATTCGGGCAGCAGGGCTACGGCTATAACGTGGCGGAGCTGCGCTCGGAAATCGGCCACATTCTGGGCATCGACTCCGGCTACCGGCTCATTGTGGTGGGAGCGGGCCATCTGGGCCATGCGCTGCTGCAGAACTTCGACTTTCAGAAGGTTGGCTTTCAGGTGGATACCGCCTTCGACGTGTCCCCGGCGCTGATTGGCACCAAGATCCACGATGTGACCATCCGGCCCATGGCGGAGCTGGAACACTATGTGGAGGAGTACCACCCCAACGTGGCGGTGCTGACAGTGCCTCAGAGCGTGGCCCAGCCGCTGGCGGACCGGCTCATTGCCCTGGGAGTGAAGGGCTTCTGGAACTTTACCAATGTGGAGCTCTCCACCCAGACCAAGGGGGTATTCTTCGAGGACATCCACTTTGTGGATACCCTCCTGACCCTCAGCTACCGTATCTCCCGGCCGGAGGAACTCTATTAAGGGGCGGATCATACTATGGAATGAGACCTGCGGGTCCAATTTTCATAGGAGGTCACGTTCTTATGTGCAATCAGAACTCCTGCTTCGGCGGCTGCGGCTGCTGGATCATCATCGCCATCATCATCCTGTGCCTGTTCTGGGGCGGCAACGGCTGCGGCTGCGGCAACACCCAGAATAACAACGGCTGCGGCTGCGGCTGCTGACCGGGCGGCCCCATAGGGGGGCAGCGGAACACATGAAAGGGACGCCTCCGGCCACGCCGGGGGCGTCCTTTTGTGCAGAGATCGTACCATCGATGAGCAAGGGAAAAAGCGCCGGAAGGACACGCTGTCAGGCGTGCTCGCGCTTGCCCACCGAGAGGATAAAAGCAGAACAACGCCGGTGCTTGCTGACAGCAGACACCGGCGTCATTTCATGTTCGGTCGTTACTCACCGAAGTTGTTCTGGATCAGAGATACCAGAGCATCCACGGCTTCCTTTTCATCAGAGCCGTCAGCGATGAGGGTGATGTTGGTTCCCTTCACAATACCCAGGGACAGCACGCCCAGCAGACTCTTGGCGTTGACCCGGCGCTCTTCCTTCTCCACCCAAATGCCGCTCTTGAACTCGTTGGCCTTCTGAATGAAATACGTAGCGGGACGTGCGTGCAGCCCCACCTCATTCTGAACGGTAATTTCCTGCGTATACATCAAACCAGCACTCCTTTATTCGCAGTCTTCAAGCCGACTGCTACACATACTATTATAACGGATAACGGGGAGAAAGCAATATTCAATCCCACAAAAATTTGTGGCGATTGCAGAGAATCAAAGAAAAAATTCGTCGTTCTACACGAAAGCGGCTTATTTTAGCTCCACCACGGTGACACCGGCCTCACCCTCGCCGTAGCGGCCCAGCCGGAAGCTTTTGACGGCCTTGTTACGCTTGAGGATCTCGTGGACGGCCTTTCGCAGAGCGCCGGTACCCTTTCCGTGGATGATGGTGACGGTGCCCAGCTTGGCCATGACGGCACTGTCCAGATAGTTTTCCACCACGCTCTCGGCCTCCAGCGTCTCATAGCCCCGGATATCCAGCTCCGAGGAGGCACGGGACACGGTGTTCAGGGTGGCGGCGGAGGGACTGGGTGCGGGCTTGGACTTCTTGGGAGCGCCCTCCAGCAGGCGCACCTGCTGGGCCTTGACGGTCATCTTCATGCGGCCCGCCTGCAGCAGCAGGGTGCCGTCGCCGTTGACGGCCAGCACCGTGGCGGCCATCTTCACGCCGGGCAGCTCCACCTGATCGTCCACGGCGATGGGCCGGGGCGGCGTATAGGCAGGCTCCTGCTCCTCGTCCCGCAGGTGCAGCTGCTCCTCCGCCGTTTTCAGATGGTGGCGCACGGCGGCCTTGGCGTCGTTGAGGGCCTGCACGTTGGCCTGCTTCTGCTGCTCCTTCCGAAGCTGATCCAGCTGGGCGAAGATCTCCTTCGCCTGCTGCTGGGCCTGCCGGACGATGCGCTTGGCCTCAGCCTCTCCCTTGGCCCGTGCGCTTTCCTTGCCCTTTTCCATCTGCTCCCGGAAGGTCCGGGCCTTCCGGGCGTCCTCCTCCCGCTGCCGCCACAGTCGGTCGGCCTCGTTCTGGGCCTTCTCCAGCCGCTGGCGCTTCTCCTCCAGCTGGGTCAGCACGTCCTCGAAGCGAACGGAGTCGCTGTCCATCTGGGCCTGTGCCGCCTGAATGACGGACTCATCCAGCCCCAGCCGCCGGGAGATGGCGAAGGCGTTGGACTTACCGGGGATGCCGATGAGGAGCCGGTAGGTGGGCCGCAGGGTCTGTACGTCGAACTCGCAGCTGGCGTTCTCCACCCCCGCCGTGGTCATGGCGAAGGTTTTCAGCTCGGCATAGTGGGTGGTAGCGGCGATGAGAGCCCCCTGATTCCGGGCCTCCTGAATGATGGCGATGGCCAGAGCCGCACCCTCCACCGGGTCTGTGCCGGCACCCAGCTCGTCGAACAGCAGCAGACTGTGGTCGTCCACTTCCTTCAGGATCTGGACGATGTTGGACATATGGGCCGAGAAGGTAGACAGGCTCTGCTCGATGCTCTGCTCGTCGCCTACGTCCGCCAGCACCCGGCGGAACACCCGCACGGCGCTGCCGCCGTCGGCGGGGATGTGCAGGCCGCACTGAGCCATCAGGCTCAGCAGGCCGATGGTTTTCAGGGTCACGGTCTTGCCGCCGGTGTTGGGGCCGGTGATGACCAGGGTGTCGAACTGCTCACCCAGCTCCACGGTGATAGGTACCGCCTTGGCCTGATCCAGCAGAGGGTGCCGGGCCCGGCGCAGGGTGATGCCGCCCCGGCGGCGCACCTCCGGGCGGCTGGCGTTGAGCTGATAGCTCAGCTGCGCCCGTGCAAAGATCACATCCAGCTGCACCAGAATGTCGTAGTCCCAGAGTATGTTCTCCATCTGGCCGGCACACTCAGCAGAGAGCTGGCGCAGGATACGGTCGATCTCCTTCTGCTCACGGGCCTCCAGCTCCTTGAGCTCGTTGTTGGCCTGCACCACGCCCATGGGCTCCACGAACAGCGTGGCACCGGAGGAGGAGATGTCGTGGACCAGACCCGGCAGACTGCCCTTGCACTCGGCCTTCACCGGCACCACGAAGCGGCCGTCCCGCTGGGTGATGAGGGCCTCCTGCAGGACCTTGGCATAGGAGGGGGAGGAGATGATGCGCTGCAGGATCTGCCGGCCCTTGGTGGCCGCCAGCCGCATTTTCCGGCGGATGTCTGCCAGCTCGCTGCTGGCGGTGTCAGCGATGGTCTCCTCGTCCAGAATGGCGGAGCGTATCTTATCCTCCAGATAGCGGTTGGTGTGCAGGGAGGAGAACAGCCGGTCCAGCACCGTGGCCTCCCCCTGCCGCTGGGCGTCATATTCGCTGACCCGGCGGCTGGCGGTCAGTACGCCTGCCACATCCAGCAGTTCACGGGTGTTCAGCATACCGCCGTGGTCGGCACGGGTCAGGGCGGCGGATACATCCTTGACCCCGGAGAAGGAGGGGCTGCCGTGGAGACCCAGCCGCTCCTTGGCGGCGTCGGTCTCATCCAGCAGGTGCAGCACCTCCTGCGTGTCTGTGGCGGGAGTCAGGCGCAGGCACCGCTCCTTGGCGGCGTCGCTGACCGCCTTGGCCGCCAGCTTTTCCAGCACCGCCGGAAGCTCCAGTGTGCGGATGGATTTTTCAAATAAGTCAGTCATATGTAGGTTCCTCTTGCGGCAAAATGGATTTATAGTAGTCCAGCGTCCGGAAGCTGCGCTCCAGCTGGGCGGCGACATAGACCTCCGCCGCCTGCCCCAGCTGGCGCAGGGCAGGGGTATCCAGCGTGAAGCTGTAAAGCTTCTTATCCGGGCAGTACAGCACATGGCGCAGGGCCGCCAGAGCGGCGGGGGACAGGGGCATGGCCAGCCCGCCCTTCTCCCGGCAGGCGGCGCAGCACACCACTCCGTGGACGGCGTCCAGCACCGGCTTCTCAGGCTCTGGCCGCCCGCACACGGCGCAGCCGTCAGCCAGAGGCTCGAAGCCCGACAGCGCCATGAGCCGCAGCTCGAAGGCGGGCTTTACCAGCTGGGGCGGCTTATGCAGGACACTGAGGGCGTACAGGGCATTCAGCAGCAGCCGCAGCAGCTGCGACGTGTCCTCCGCCTGTGCCGTGGCATCCGTCAGATCGGCCAGATAGGAGGCAAGGCTCAGAGCCACGAAGTCCGTCCGCAGGCCGGTGAACAGCTCCAGCGTCTCCGCCTCGTCCAGCATGAACCACTGACCCTTTTCGTAGATGGTCAGCTCCGAATAGGCCAGCAACTGACACGCCGCCGCCAGACGGCTGTTTTTCCGCCGGGCGCCCCGTGCAATGAGGGAGATCTTCCCCCGATCCGGGGTCAGCACCGTCAGAATTTTGTCCGTCTCCCTGGTCACGGTCTCCCGCAGCACCAGTCCGGCGGTGACGATGGGTTGGTTTGGCATGATTCCTCCTCCCACCGGTGCAGCAGATACAGCTCCGGCGCTCCGGTCTCCAGAAAAAGATTCCAGTAATCGCACATGATCTCCACCCCCCCGGCATTAGCTTGCCGCCGCCGGGGCGAAACATGAGTGGTAAGTTTTAGAGTCGGCTCATGTTTCTAACGGGAATTACTGTTCGTTGTAGCCCTGTGAACGAATGAAATTCACATTGTCCCGCCAGTTTTCCTTGACCTTCACCCACGTTTCCAGATAGACCTTGGTACCCATGAACTTCTCGATATCCTGCCGGGCCAGCGTGCTGATGCGCTTGAGCATATCCCCGTGCTTGCCGATGATGATGCCCTTGTGGCTGGCCTTTTCGCAGTAGATGGTCACGTCCAGGTCGATGATGCCGGAGTCCTCCCGTTCGGTGAAGCGGGTCACCTCCACTGCCGTGCCGTGGGGGATCTCCTTATCCAGACACAGCAGCATTTTCTCCCGGATGATCTCGGCGCAGACCTGTTGATCCGGCTGGTCGGTGGTCATGCCGTCGGGGAACAGCTGCGGCCCCTCCACGGCGTACCGCTGCATCTGGGTCAGCAGCTCCTCCAGACCGTCGCCGGTGCGGGCGGAGATGGGGATGATGGCGTCGAAATCCGGGTAGACCTCGCTGTATGCGGCGATGACCGCCAGCAGATCGTCCTTGCGCTCCACGGTGTCGATCTTGTTGATGCACAGTACGCAGGGCAGCTTCTCCTCCCGGATGCGCTGGAGAAGGATTTTCTCCGGCTCTCCCACGTGAGGGATGGGCTCCACCAGCAGCAGGGCGGCCTCCACACTGGCCAGACTCTCCCGCACCACCTTCACCATGTAGTCCCCCAGCCGGGAGCGGGCCTTGTGCAGGCCCGGCGTATCCAGCAGGATGAACTGGGTGTCGCCCCGGTTCATCACGCCGTAGATGCGGTTTCTGGTGGTCTGGGGCTTGTTGGAGACGATGGCGATCTTCTCACCCACCAGGGCGTTGGTGAGACTGGACTTGCCCACGTTGGGCCGTCCGCACACGGTGAGCATAGCGGTTTTGGTGATGTTGTTTTTCTCGTTCATAAGGTGATCCTCAACTTTCTGTGAGCAATTTTGTTATGTTACTTTTGATGGTAGTGTAAACTGGTAAGTGACAGAGTTCTGCCAGCACTCCTCGTTTGTCAGGTCCGCCCCGATCACCTCGCCGCCCATGCGCTCATAGAAGCTTCGGGCATTGAAATTTTCCGGAACACAGTGGCAGATGAAGGCGTTGGCATGGTGCTCCCGGCAATATGCACTCATGAAATCGAAGGCTTGCCGTCCGATCCCCTGCCGCTGGTATTCAGAGACAATATAAAGGGATTGCAGGGTGATCACGTCGGCTTTATTTATCGTCAGATAACCGATATTTTGCCGACCCTTTCGGATAAGGTACACCGAATATGCCGGGTGATGGACCCTCAGCAGTTCCATTTCCCTGTGCCGGTCCCAGTCAAATTCATCTATCATGGAATCGGGGTAGATGCCTCGGTATGTGGTGCTCCAGATCCTTTGCCGCAGGCCGATGATAGACGGTACGTCCTCTTCGGTTGCCTCGACAAACAGCTTATCCTCGGCCATGATGCAGCTCCTTCCGCAATTTCCGGTGATCCTCAGCTTTCTGTGAGCAATTTTGAATAGGGACAGGGAGAAATTACCTTCTCGCTTCATTCATCCAGCAGCTGCATGGTGTCATACCGCACGCCGCAGGCCGTGCAGGCCCAGTTGCAGCTGCTTTTCTTGGTTTTCTTGTGGAAATAGTCCAGCGGCCCGCCGCACGGGGGACAGGGCTGCGCCTTCTCCTGTCAGAGACTTTTCGAAAAGGACACAGCGTCCGCCCGGCACTCCGGCCGGAGCTTGGCCAGAGCGGCCTTTCTCACCGCTCCAGCCCCAGCAGGGCCATGATGGCCTCCTCTCTGGCTCGCATCTGGGCCTTCATAGGCCCTTCGTCCAGATGGTCGTAGCCCAGCAGATGCAGCACCGAGTGGGTTACCAGATAGGAGAGTTCCCGCCGCTTGGAGTGACCGTACTCCCTGGCCTGCGCCGCCACCCGCTCCATGGAGAGCACCATGTCCCCCAGCGGGATAAGGCCCGTGCCGGGGTCGGCGTCCTCCGGGCCGGGCAGCTGGCCGGGGGTCAGTTCAAACTCCGGGAAGCTGAGGACGTCCGTGGGCCGGTCCACCTGCCGCATCTCCCGGTTGATCTCGTGGATGCCGTCGTCATCCGTCAGGAGCACGTCCACCTCGCAGGGGGCCATGAGTCCCTCCGCCGCCAGCGCTGTGCGGATGGTCCGGCGGATCAGGGCGCAGTTGGCGTCGTTGGCGGCGCCGGGTACGTCGGCGGTGATGGGGATATAGTGTGTCTTTCTCATTTGCGCTTCTCCTCGAATCGGGCGTAGGCCTCGATGATCCGCTGCACCATCACATGGCGCACCACGTCCTGCTGGGTCAGCTGGCAGATGCTGACGCCCTCCACGCCCTTCAGGATCTTCATGGCGTCCTTCAGGCCGCTGGGCTTGTCCCCCGGCAGGTCGATCTGGGTGATGTCGCCGGTGATGACCATTTTGGAGCCGAAGCCCATGCGGGTCAGGAACATCTTCATCTGCTCCCGGCTGGTGTTCTGGGCCTCGTCCAGAATGATGAAGCTGTCATCCAGCGTCCGGCCACGCATATAGGCCAGCGGGGCCACCTCGATGTTGCCACGCTCCAGATATTTCTGGTACGTCTCTGCCCCCAGCATATCGAACAGGGCGTCATATAGAGGCCGGAGGTAGGGGTCCACCTTGCTCTGGAGGTCGCCGGGCAGGAAGCCCAGCCGCTCTCCGGCCTCCACGGCGGGGCGGGTCAGGATGATGCGGTTGACCTGCTTGGCCCGGAAGGCCGCCACGGCCGCCGCCACCGCCAGATACGTCTTGCCGGTGCCGGCGGGCCCCACCCCGATGGTGACGGGGCTGTGGAGCACCGCCTGCACATACTGCTTCTGGCCGATGGTCTTGGGCTTGACGGGCCGGCCCTTGGAGGTGATGCAGATCACGTCCTGCGTCAGCTCTCCGATGCGCTCGGACTGGCCGCTGCGGCACAGACCGATGACGTAGCGGACGTGCTGCTCGGTAATGGACTCCCCCTTGCCGGAGAGGGTCAGCAGCGCCTCCACCGCCTTGGCAGCCATCATCACCTCCTCTGGCTCCCCGGAGATCCGCAGCTCCCCGTCACGGTTCACCACCGTCACATGGAATTCCGCCTCCAGAAGCCGGATATTTTCATCAAACGAGCCGAACAGATTGATGGCCTCTTCCATTCGCTCGATGCTTACACGCTGTTCCATACGGGACAAGCCCCCTTATCTCTGTGTAGTCTCCGTTTCCGGCAGCGTCACGGTCTGGCCGATCTGCTCCAGACATTCCGCCTTCAGCACCACCGTCAGCCGGTCCCCCTGCCGCACAGCGGCGAAGCGGGTGTCGGTGACGGTGCTGCCTTCCGGCAGCCGGGCCGACAGCAGGGCCAGCAGCTGCTGCTCTCCCTCCTGACGGGCGCTCTGCTCCGTGCGCTCTGCGGCGGCGCCCTCCCATGCGGTGATGCGCTCCTGCACCAGCGTCAGAGGCAGGCGAAGCCCTCCGGGCAGGGTGAACGGTTTATAATATGTTATTTTATCACAATCCACCCCGGTGATGCTACCCTTTCCGTAGAATTTTATCCGGTGTTTTCCGATATCCAGCGCCCAGCGGCTGTGGCTGCGGCTTCCGGCGGCGGGCTGCGTGATCTGCAGCGGTACGCTGACCGACAGCTCATACCACGTTCTGGCCCACACGGCCCCCATGCTGTGGACAAACCGTGCGCCGATATGTTCTGTTTCTGACACTCCGGAGATCAGCAGTTGTCCCTCCGTGACGGTGGTCCCCGGCAGTACCATGGCCTGCCCCTCCAGCGCCTCCACCTTGGTGATAAGGCCCGCCCTCCGGGCCACGATGTTGGTGACGGCGCTCCGATCTGCCGCCTCCGGTGGACGGTGCCGCTCCACCACCTGCACATGGGCCACGCAGCCCCGGACGTTCACCGCCAGCCACGATACCTCCGGCAGGGCCAGCAGCACATGGTTGCGCATGGTCTCCTGATCGATGTGCAGACCCGGCGACCCCACGGTGATGCCGTAGTCCTCCAGCGCCCGGAGAATGGTCTCCGTGGGGACGGTGTCGTTGCCGCTGACCTGAAAATCCCAGATGACGAGGTTGCCGCCGAACATCAGCACCAGCGCCAGCACTGCTCCGGCCAACAGCACATACCGCCGGCGCAGGCGCCGCCAGAACACCGGTACGCCGCCGCTGCGGCACAGGTGCAGGCTGCCGCCGGCGTCCTCCGCCGCCTGCCGCAGACGGGGCAGGTCTCGCCCCACGGCCCGCAGGGTCAGGCACACCGGCGACTCCCATGTCAGCTCCCAGAAGGGGATGCCCCGTGCGCCGCAGAGGTTCAGCACCCGCTCCGGACAGCCGCACTCGATCCGCACCAGCACCTGCCCCTGTAAAAAATGGACGATCTGACGATACATGGCCCCTCCTATGTCAGCAGCTCAATGGCGGCGATGGTGCCGCTGATCCGTAGCTCCCGGTCCGTCATGGCCAGCAGCTGCAGCTCCCGGCCTGTGATCCGCACCGTCATGTCGGCAGCGGCGATGTCGATGACCTCCGTGCTGTACCGCAGCACGCCCCGGTGCTGTTCCATATAGAACTGGCGGTTCCCCACCAGCTCCATGCGGCCCACCCCCGCCGCCAGCTCCCCTGGCAGATCCAGCCGGTCCATGACCTCCAGACCGGCACGGGCCAGCCGCTTTTTGTCTCCCATGAGGCATCCCTCCCACGGTGGACTGTATGCGTACCGCCGGAAAAACTTGCCTGTCCGTGGCATGGACCTCTGCCCGCCGTCATAAGCTGGCAGGGTAAAGGGAGGTGAGGGAGCATGGGCTTGGCACTGGGACTGCTGGTGGTCATGGCGGGGCTGCTGGCGGCATCGGATGTGGCGGCGCAGGCGGTGCGGGAGGGACTGGCCCTCTGCGGCGGCTCGGTGATCCCGGCACTGTTTCCCTTCCTCGTGGTGTCCCGGCTGTTTGTGGCCACCGGTAGTGCAGCGGCGCTGGGGCGGCTGCTGGCCCCCTTGACCCGCCGGATGCTGGGGATCTCCGGCCCCGGTGGTACGGCGGTGCTGCTGGGCTTGCTGGGAGGCTATCCGGTGGGCGCCCAGACGGCGGGAGAGCTGGCTCGCACCGGGGCAGTCTCCCGACAGGAGGGACAGCGGCTGCTGCTGTTCTGCAACAACTGCGGCCCGGCCTTTGCCTTGGGCGTGGCGGGGGTGGGCTGCTTCGGCAGTCTCCGGGCCGGGGCATGGCTTTGGCTGATCCATGTGTCGGCCGCCGTGCTGACGGCTTTGCTGACCCGCAGCACCTCGTCCCCGGAGGGACGGACTTCGCCGTCTGCGCCGCAGGCTCTGAGTTCCGCTTTTCCGGGGGCCGTCCGGGGAGCGGGGGAGGGGATGCTCCACGTCTGCGGCTTCGTGGTGTTCTTTCTGGTGCTGACCCGGCTGCTGACGGCCCTGACGGGGCTGGAGCACCCTCTTCCGCTGGGACTGCTGGAGCTTACCGGCGGCATCCTGCGGCTCTCCGGCACACGGGGGGACTTCGTGCTGGCGGCGGCACTGATGGGCTGGGGCGGCGTGTGCGTCCACTGTCAGACGGCGGCGGTGCTGGAGGGGAGCGGACTCCACATGAGGGGTTATCTGTCGGCAAAGGCAGCGCAGGCGGTTCTATCGGCGGCATTGGCTGTTCCCGTAAGCCGCTGGGTGCGGTAAAGGGTTGCTGCTTTCCCCTATGGCGGACAAAAAATGGCACCCGCATTAGACATGAGCGGATAACGAAGTTTTTATGCAGAATACGGTGCAGTCTCTGAAAAGGGGCGGCACCGTGTTCTGCTTTATGCAGAAAATTTGAACTGCTGCGGGTTTTGGCGGATCTCCCCCATTGCTGACAGCATCTCTTTTCCCGTAGGGACAGAGAATAGCCCAACGGCTGTGAAGTAAATGTCCACCTTGACCTTCTTGGTTTCCTTATCCTTGCTGTGAACCTCGATGCGCCGAATCAGCGCATTGACGATCTCCGGCGTAAGCTGTCGAATGTCCGTATAATCCCGCAGCGCTTTCATCAGCAGCCTCAAATCCACCTTCGTTTGCCCTGCATCCTGCAGCCTCTTTTTGCCGTCAGCTACGAGCTTCAGCAGCTCCATCTGCTCTTTTTCGTAGTTGGCGGTCATTGAGTAATGGAAGAAGCCAGCGTTTGCGGAAAAGTTACAATTTACGGAGGCAAAGCTTCAAATCCCACTTGCCTTTTTGTTCTTGTTATGATATTATTGGTATACATACTAAAACGTTTGAGGGGAGGTGATGGATTTGCGGAGAGACAGCAGCGAGACGAAGCGGAAAATACTGACCGTGTGCGTCCGTCTCTTTTTGGAGCAAGGGTATAAAAACACCTCTGTCAGTCAGATCGTGGACGAAGCGGGCGTAGCAAGAGGAAGCTATTTGAATCTGTTTCCCACCAAGGATAAAATTTTGCTGGACTTGACCGAAACGATGTTCGGCGGACAGTTCGGCATGGCAAGAAGCATTACAGACACCAAGCTGCCGCCGGTTTACGCTTATGCGTTGGAAACGGCGATCCAGCTGACCCTGACCGAGCTGAACGAGAACCTGCGGGAAATTTACATTGAGGCCTACTCCCTGCCTGAAACATCGGAGTATATCTACCTGCATACCACGGCAGAGCTGAAGCAGATCTTCAGCGCAAATTTCCCGGATTACAGCGACAGCGACTTTTACGAGATGGAAATCGGCACGGCAGGACTGACGCGCAATTATATGGCACGAAAATGCGACATCCATTTCCCGCTGGAACGCAAGCTCAGCCGCTTTTTGACGGCGGCGATGCGGGTGTACCGGGTGCCGGAGGACGAGCTGGAGCAGGCAGTTCGCTTCGTCGAGCGTCTGGACATCCGCTCGATTGCCGAGCGCGTGATGCATTCCTTGTTCCAAACGCTGGCGATGCACTACGATTTTTCACTGCAGGAAATTGAAGCCCCCTTGATTTCAGAAACGGAGGAAACCACATGAAAAAGCGACTGTTCGCCATTTTGCTGACGCTCTGCCTGCTTGCGCAGCTCTTCCCGCTCACGGCAAGCGCGGTTCGCCTTGATTGGCCGCATCCGTCGGCGCATTGCGTCTGCGGAGGAGGAATCAGCAATCATCAGGCCATGAACGGACACACGGCCTATGAAGGGGTCTACTTCACCAAGGACGGGAAGGAAAATACCTCCGGCGATATTTCAAAAATGAACGTGATCCGATCGGAAGCAGACCTTCTGGAGATCAACCATAAAGCAGCGAACAACAAGGGAAAAACGTTCTACTATTACCTTGCCAATGATGTCACCCTCACGAAACGAATCCATGTTTGGGAGGGCTGCACGTTTGTGATCTGTTTGCATGGCCATACCCTTACCTGCAATGTACCGGGTGCACAAAGCGCCTTCCTTGTGATGAATAATGCGCGTCTGGTATTTACGGATTGCCAGCTCTCCGGCGACCGTGGCCTCATCACCGGCGACAGCTGCGCCGCTGTTTCTGTTGACGAAACTGCCACCTTTGAGCTTTACGGCGTGAGCATCTGCATGACCAGCTCGGAAACGGACGGCATCCGCGATATTTACAACGACCCGGTTTGCGGCATTTATAACTGCGGTACGTTCAATATGTACGGCGGCTGCTACTATCAAAAAAGCTCCGACTATCCCACGGATCGCCCGGTCATCAGCAACATCCGCAACACCAAGTACGGCCCCGGTGTAATTAACAGAGGAACCTTCAATATGTATGACGGCATCATCTCCGGCAACGAGCGGAACGGTGTGATGTCCACCATCACCCGGTCAGATGATACCATCAACCTCTACGGCGGCACCATCACCGGCAATACCGGTGCGGGGATTTCGGCCACCCACTGGCCCATGCCCTCCATTGCGACAAGCGACTATTATACCAATGTCAACCTCTACGGCGGTACGATCTCGGAAAATACCGGTGCGGGCATCGACGCAGCCTACGGCAGAGTGACAATGGCGCAGCAGAGCAGCGCCATTCCCGTCGAAATCAAGAACAACAAGGGCGGCGCGATCTCGCTGATGCGGGACGGCTCGACCGCCAACCTCGGCACCGGCCTGATTACCGGCAACTCCGGCGGCAAGGGTGCGGTCGCACTGAGCGCAGGCTCCCTGACCCTTACCGGCGACGTGAAGATCACCGGAAACTCCGGCGCAAATCTCTATCTTGCCAGCGGAAAAACCGTCACGTTGGATAATCTCGGCAGCACCGCCGAGATCGGCCTGACCACCGAGAGCACGGCAGTCCCCGTGGTGTTCGCCGAGGCCAACGGCACGGATTACGCCAGCCGCTTTACCCCGGACAGCGCGGGCTACAGCATCGGCTATAACGCCGCGCAGCAGCTCCAGCTGCAAACCATGACCTATCCCGTGACCTACGCCCCCGGCGCAAACGGCACGGGCGACAGCAAGACGGTGAACAAGGAGCACGACAGCGCTCTGGAGCTGGAGGGTGCGCTCTTTACCCGCCTCGGCTACACGCAGGTCGGCTGGTCGAAGCACGACGGCGGCGAGAAGGACTATTCCCTGAACGCGATTTATGAGCAAAACGAGGCGCTTACGCTCTACCCCGTCTGGGAGGAGCGCAGCGACTATACCGTCCGTATCGTCAACCAGGACGGCTCGACGGTCACGGACTTTGAGAACGTCAAATGGACGGATGAAATTTGGAAGCTCCTGACGCCAAGGCCGACAAGAGAAAATGATGAAAGGCTGCAAGCACTGCTGATCGGCAATAGGAGAGTCATGGGCGGAGAAACCTACGGCGACTTTGCTACGGGCGGCGAGGACAGCCTTACCTTCATTGCTTTTTGGAGCGGCGTTTTCATTGATTACAGCACCATTTCCGTGGGCGATTCCCAGTGGACCGGCTTCCGCTCCGAAGGGACGGAACACTTCTTCAACGAAGATCAGACCGTACAGATCAATACCGCCCATCCGGAGGAACTGTCGTATTTTGAGTACGCCGTCGGCGATCAGTTCTACTCGAATGGCCTAGCTGCAGATGTCCTTTTCAGCAGCGGGCACGATCACTATCCTTATACCGGCGCCTTCAATACGGCATCTCTGAATCTGGAGGAGGGAAAGCCCTATGTGATCTATGCACAGTTGGGGACGAAGCTCCTTGCTCGCTACGGCGTTGTATGCACGGAGAAAATCATCATCGACAAGACCGCCCCGGCGATCACCGGTGCGAAAAACGGCGATGTTTTCTGTGGCGAGGGCAACAAGACCCTCACCGTGACCGATCGGTATCTGGACACCGTGACCGTCAACGGTAAGCCCGTGACCCCCAACGAACAGGGTCAGATCACCCTCACCGACGCGAGAATGCCGCAGACCGTCGTTGCCACGGACAAGGCAGGCAATTCCACGACGCTCACCGTGACCGTCCATTCGTCCCATTCCTACAAATGGCAGACGGAGAACGGCCAGTATTGGGGCGACTGCGAATTCTGCGGCAATAGGGCCGAAAAGAAGGACCTCCCCACCCTGACCATCACCGCGCCGGATGCCGTCTGCCGCACGCAGGACTTCAAATTCTCTTTCAACCTGCCGGAGGGCTGCACGAATCCCGTCTACAGCTATGAGTTTAAATACACTGGCGACGGCAAACCCATCACCCCGGTCGACGGCGTCTGCGCGGGAACGATCCCAGCCGATTCCTACATAGCGGGAGAAAACGGCTTCCGGTTTATCGCCTCTGTCACGACGGCGGAGGGCTACCGCTTCAGCGTTTCCAAGGATATCACCATCCGCGAGCACTCCGGCGGCACGGCGACCTGCACGGAGCAGGCCATCTGCGACCACTGCGGTCAGTCCTACGGCGCACTGGCGGCGCACAGCTTCACGGCAGAAACCGCCGAGGAGCAGTATCTGAAATCCGCTGCGACCTGCACCGAAAAGGCGGTGTATTACAAGTCCTGCGCCGTCTGCGGTACCAGCTCCAAGGGAACCGCCGACGAGGCGACCTTCACGTCCGGAGAGCCGCTCGGCCATGACTGGGGTGCGTGGACGCCCGACGGGGAGGGCACGCACAAGCGCATCTGCACCCACGATGCCAGCCACGTTGAAACGGCCGGCTGCACCTACGGCGACTGGAGCACGAACCAAGACAGTCACTGGAAGACCTGCACCGTCTGCGGCGGAGAGGCTGAGCGGCTCAACCACGCCGACCCGGACTGCAACCATTTCTGCGACACCTGCGGCATCAAAATGACCGAGCACGACTTCACGGGAGAACTTGCGATCACGGCACTTCTGTACAAGGAGGCAAACTGCCTCTCTCCCGCACTCTATTACAAATCCTGCAAGATCTGTATGCTGTCCTCCAAGGGAACGGCCAGCGAAGCAACCTTTGCAAGCGGGGAGAAAAACCCGGATCGGCACGCCGAAGAGCCGGGTGACTGGCAGCTTGACGGCGACAGCCACTGGAGATTCTACACCTGCTGCCATCTGGAGGTGGATCGCGGCACGCATCAGGGCGGCACGGCCGACTGCCTTGCCCCGGCCCTCTGCGAGGTCTGCCAGCACTCCTACGGCGAGCTTGGCCCGCACCATTTCGTCGATCAGGTGAACGAGTACCGGCTGAAATCCGCCGCCACCTGCACAAGCCCGGCGGTATATTATCAGTCCTGCTCCACCTGCGGCGCGCAGGGCACGGAAACCTTTACTAATGGCGAACCGCTCGGCCATGACTATGGCGCTTGGACATCCAACGAAGACGGTACCCACACCCGCGTCTGCAAGCACGATGCCTCGCACACGGAAACCGAAAATTGCCACGGTGGCACGGCGACCTGTACGGAAAAGGCCATTTGCGAGGACTGCAACGCAGCCTACGGCGAGATGGCGGCACACAGCTTCACTGCCGAAAAAGCAGAGGCGCAGTATTTGAAGTCTACTGCAACCTGTACCGAAAAGGCGATCTATTACAAGTCCTGCGCAGTCTGCGGTACCAGCTCAAAGGGAACCGCCGACGAGGCGACTTTCTTCTCCGGCAATGCGCTGGACCACGACTGGGGCGCTTGGACGCAGAACAGCGATGAAAAGACCCACACCCGAATCTGTAAGCGTGACACCAGCCATACGGAAACCGAGAATTGCCACGGCGGCACGGCCACCTGCACCCAAAGAGCAACATGCACAGTTTGCGGTGCGGAATATGGCGATGCTCTGGGACATGATTTTACTACCAGTTGGACACATGATGATAACGAGCACTGGAAGCAGTGTTCCCGTTGCGATGCAAAGGATGACGTAAGCCCTCATACTTGGGACAGCGGTACGATAACAACAGCGCCTACCTGCACAAAAGCGGGCAAAAAGACATATAGCTGCACCAAGTGCGACGCAACAAAAATAGAGCCGATTCCAGCTACGGGCCATAGCTGGAAGTCCGATTGGACGTCCGATGCAACGCATCACTGGTATGAATGTGACAATAAAAACTGCGATGTGACGGATAACGCGGGAAAGAAAGGCTACGCGGAGCACTCCGGCGGCAAAGCGACCTGCACCCAAAATGCCGTCTGTGAGTTTTGCAAGGCTGAGTATGGCGAAAAGCTGCCCCACGACTTCACGGCGGAGACCGTGGATGCAAAGTACCTGAAATCCGCCGCCACCTGCACGGAAAAGGCAGTCTACTACAAGTCCTGCGCAGTCTGCGGTCTGAGCTCCGAGGGCACGGCGGATGAGGCGACCTTCTTCTCCGGCAATGCGCTGGACCACGACTGGGGCGCTTGGACGCAGAACAGCGATGAAAAGACCCACACCCGAATCTGTAAGCGTGACAC
>OGYY01001003.1_pt1 | contig 26290 bp, 27 predicted proteins | sample 1576671 | NCBI WGS metagenome assembly OGYY01 (sample SAMEA3541593, study PRJEB24748) | human gut metagenome | biome: human gut; feature: human-associated habitat; material: faeces | place: China | collected 2012 | reverse complement strand
CAGCTTGAATATTCTTAGTAATGTTGCAGCAGGCGATTTTCGCAACTGCGTATCGTCGGTTCCTCTACGCCATTTTTACGCCATTTCTGTGTGGGGATGCCTAGGGAAATAGGAACTTTTATATTTTGACTTCATCCGAAAATGCCTGTCCTATCAAACCTTATCGGCATTTGTGCGTTTGCGGAGAGTTTCAGAAACAGGCTCGCTTTCGACGATACCTAACACTTTTCTAACACATTCCGTCATATAAAGAGGAGAAATCGTTTAGTTTAATTGAAATTTGCGACAGTATATGATATTTTTATATGATTAAAAGAAGGTGTCGCTATGTGCATTTCTGAAAATACATTAAATGTCATCATTACTTCCATTGTTTCTATCATATCGCTTTTACTTGGTTTTCTGTTATCGCGGTATCAATTTAAAAAAGAAAAACAGCTACAGACAGCACAGCAAAAGTTTGCAATGTTTTATAGACCTTTTGTAGAAATGTGCAGAGTTACATATTATATCGATATAGACCCAGACACACCTTTTACGTCGCTGGATGACAGTGAAAGATTTAAAATATTATCTCACTTGCGAAAATATGACTATCTAGCGACAGAAGCAATACAACAGCAAATTTTTGCACTAAATCGATTTGCGGCACATATAGGGGAGAATGTTCCATGTGATTCAGATATGTTAGAACATGCAGATTCGGCATACACAGAGCTCTATGGCAGTATTATTTCTGAGTATGAAAGATTGTGCAAAGAACTTTCTTACACCCCTCCCAAAAGTTTATAAATCCGCCACTACTTAGAGAACCTAACCACCACCCAATTAGGAAGAAGACCCAAACATTTAAAGCGGAAAGTAGTATAGCCATTGTTTCCTCACTTTCTAACTGCCTTTTGATTGGCAATTCAGTAGAACAAAGAGTCTATCACATGAGCTTAACTGAATTTGGGGCGTTGCACATAGTGGTACAATATGGATTAAGGGATAAGGGCCATCGCACTTTGCGATGGCCCTATTATTATATGCGAGAGCTATATCTCGTTACTCATATTCTGCGGTAACAGTTCCCCCAGCCGTTCCGACATGCTGAGCGCCATTTGTTCATGCGCGCCCATACCGGAATGAATGTAGGTATCGGCAGTGAAATTGTAGTTGCTGTGGCCCAGCCATGTTTGAATGTCCTTGAGCGAGTAGCCGAGGTACAGCATGATCGTTGCACAACTATGTCTCAGGTCGTGAAAACGAATAGGGCGCAATCCATATTTATTGAGGATCTGCGCAAATTTGCTGGTCACATAGTCAGGCTGGATCAGCGTGCCCAACTGATCAACGCAGACAAAATCCAAATAGCGCGTGTCATAGCAATTCCCGCAAAGATTTCTTTGTTGCTGCTGTGCATTCCAGATCATCGTCAGATAATTTTGCGTGTAAGGGCACAGCGGGAGCGTTCGCATGCTGGTGTCTGTCTTTGTTGTATGCTCGCGCACAACAGCAACGATTCCCTCTTTATGTTTCTCGCGCACCACCGTTGTTGTGATACTTAACGTTCCCTGCGTAAAATCGATAGAGCTCCAACGCAGACCGAGAATTTCAGAGCGCCGCAGGCCATAAAAGGCTGCCAGAAAAATCGGGACAGCAATGGGCTCGTTCTGCGTACAGGAAAGCAGCGTAGCAATTTCTTGAATGGTGTACGGCTCTGCCCCCTGATAGCGCACGTGTGCTGGTTTGTCCGCAAAGTCCGCAACATTTTCCTTGATGTACCTGTGCTTGACGCCCCATTGCAGCGCGGTGCGCATCATGGCGTGGTGTTTGATGACGCTGTTGGGACTGAGGCCACTTGCAACCTTGAAAGCGTAGTAGTCTTCCAGATCACCGGCGGTCAGTTTGCTGACCGTAATGCCTCTGAGATCAAAGTACGGGCGGATATGGGTGTTCAGAATATTAAGATACTGGTCATAGGTCGTTTGCGCAATGTTGGGGCGATTTGCCTCTAACCACTTGGCGACGTGCTGAGAAAACAGCAGGTTCATCGGCTCAATGTCTTCGAATCCCTGATACTGAACGACGAGCGCGTTGAGCATTGCTTCGGCTTTCCGTTTGTTGTCTTTGGTGCTGAGATTCAGCGGGATCCATTTCTGCACACGCTGACCGGAGGAGTCCTTAAAATTCAGCACAGCATAGTATTTTTCACTTTTAACTTGTAAGCTGCCTGTCATTTGTGACTCTCCTCTCTGCTGCGAAGAAAGTCGATTACGGTGCTTTTGGGAATGTGATAGATGCGTCCTTTCCGCACTGCAATTAGTTTCCCAGCAGAAATTTGTTTGCATACGCTGACGCGACCGACTCCGAGAATTTCACTGGTCTGCCGGACGGTCAATAAGTCAGGTAGAGGAGTTGTTTCTAATACCGTCAAAGCATTTGAATTAGTTTTGATAAACAAGGTCATTCTCTCCTTTCGTGATTACTTTCGTGTTGCAAGAAAGATTCAGAATGATTTTTGAGTCTTACAGAGAGTTATCTTTGAGTATTATTTGAACACAACTATTAAGGGGCCCCCGGGGAAGATTTTTCTTCCCCCTGCGGCTAATAAAGAGAGCATTAAAGCGATATATTCTTCATTCCTAATTAAATAATAGAGGTGTATTGGATATGAAAGATAATAACTGTATTGTTACTTATACTGTCGCAGGAATTGGTGAGCGCCAAAAATTCTTTGACGATGACGCAAGACGGGATGCGATCAACTACATTTGCAATCCGCAAAAGGCGGTGTATACAGGTTGCCGCAATGTCTCCTGTGTAGAGAACGCAGCAGAAGAAATGAAGGAAACCGCACAGCATTTCGGGAAGGACAGCGGAAAGAGAATCCGCCACTCCATTATTAGCTTTGATGAAAACTCCGGCGTGACTGCGGAGGAAGCACGGAATTGTGCTGAGGAAATAATTGATCACTATAAGGATTTTCAAATTGTGTACGCTGTTCATGGAAATACGGATAATACGCACGTGCACCTTGTGATGAATCAGATATCTTTCACTGACGGCCAGAGATACCAGGGCAAGAAGAAGGACTTCTACGATTTTTTGCAGCAGCTTAGAGATGTGACACACAGGCCGGTAATGTATGTGAAGTAATTAAAGAGGGCTGCTCAGGCAGCCCTCTTTACATCAGTAGGGGACGACGGATTTTACAAAAACGTGCTATAACGAAAAATGTCACAGAGTATACTTGCATGACATTTTCAGCGCATTTTTGTCCTGCAAAATAGAATGCCGCTCTGCCAAAAGCGCAATGACATCGGCTTTGGGAATCTTCCAGATTCGTCCGATCCGAAAGCCAACAATGCCGGAATTGAGTAGGCGGTAGGCGGTGTTACGTCCACACTGTAGGACCTCACAGAACTCGTCAAAGCTCAAGAGTGCGCCATATTCATCAAGCATAATGATCTCCTCCTTCGGCTGAGTATTTACCAACATGTTCGCTCATTGCAGTTTGCCTTTAGCGATGGAAGATTAGAATTACTTCTTCCGTCCTTTGAGATAATTTTTTCCACCACGGATCATCAGATACACGTTCGCCCCCAGGACGCAGCCAGCGGCAAAATCATATAGCGGTGTGCCGATAACAGCAAAAAAGACAGGCATGAAATCACTTCTCTTTCCGAACGGAGGCGCAAATGCCCTCAGCTAAAAACAGGACAAAGAGCGTGAGCATCATACCTGCCATCACATAATTCAAGTTCAAGCCCGTCACCTCCTCAGCGTCTTTTGCCGCGCGTGCTGACCTTGCAGCTCGACTTGCTGCGGCCTTTGGTGCGGCGTACATGCACGGAGCAATACAGGTCAACACTGCTGCCGCGCACCTTATAATTAGACTTCACTTTAGCTTTTCCTGACATGGTTAATACACTCCTTCATATAACAATTCCTCAATATCATCGGTTGAGAATCCCTGTTCCAACAGTCTGTCGACCATTTCACCTGTGAAGCCAAACGACTTTGCGACCGACTTCAAAAGTGCGAGATGTTCCTCCTCAGAATGAGGCACTTTCGGGTACAGCGGCGTATCCCAATACCCCCACGACGAGCGATAGAGCTTGGAGGCATCGAACGTACCGCGGGTGATGCGACCGTTGCTATCAATCTTCACAATGTCCCCCATCGTAATATCGACCTTCTCTCCACGCCCAAGCCAGTTTCCGCAGCGAGCCAACGCCTTGTTCAGAATCTCAGCGGTGGAGGCATAGACATAGACGCCGACTTTCGGGAAGTGGACGATGGTGAGAGGATTATCTCCTTTGATGAGGTATAAATCATCCCGTTCAGACAGCACCGTAAACGAAAAAGATCCATCGACTGCTTCTGCTGTGTATCGCAGGCTGGAAAAGTCGAGGGCTTTTTGCTGCTCAAGGAGCTGGACAGCGATGAAGCTGTCCGTTTGCACCTTTGTTCTTGGCAGGTGCTTTGTGCGGCGGAGCTCAAGGTCATTCCAAATGGTGCCATTGTGCGCCAGCGCAAAGGATTCTCCCTTTACATGACCGAAGAAGGGATGGTTGTTGTAGTTTCTCTTCGCACTGCCCTGTGTCGCCATCCTCGTATGTCCCATAATCACATGGGCCTCCGCAGGAATCCGCAGATGCAGCCGATACGCCGCCAGCGGACGTTTGTAAATTTGCAGTCCGTGCGATGTGTTGTAGGCGATACCGGCGGCATCGGTACCGCGTGCTTCTGCCGCGATAGAGAGCTCCCGAATCAGACGATTTTTCTGCCTAACACTCAGCGCGCCAGCGTAGTCAATGAATCCGAACAAACAGCACATCAGACCTCCGCCTCGCTTTCTACCGGCTCGTTGACGTACAGGCGACGCTCCTTCAAATACTGCACTAACTCAGGCTGTGTACAGCCGGAGACAAAGGTCGTCCAAGACATCGCCTTGACCTGCTCATCCGACATGAAAAGAGCCACATCACAGATCCGGTCAAGGAGCTGTAATGTGGCTATGAGCGTGTTGTATTTGAGGGTTCCACGGAAAATGCGGAATTCGATGGTGTTCTTGTTGGTGAGGTTGACGCTGGTATAGCGACCGGCGTGAGCGCTCTTCTTGGCATGGTCCAAGAGCTCTTTTGGCTGGTCCTTATAGCCATAGCGGGCCGCCCACTGGTCGAGCTGATGCTGCGTTCTTCGACTGAACTTCAGAAGTTCTTCCCAGTTCTTTTCAAAGAAATATAAAATGCGGGCAATCACGGCGTCCTGCTGTGCTTCCGTCTCACCAAAAGCATTGCGGTTGACGTGAACATGAAGTCCACAGGTGCCTGCCTGATGGCTGGTGTATCCCATCTGCACGGCCTTTCGCAAGATGGCTGCCCATGGCATTTCTGCCTGATGGTAGGAAAGCGTCATGGGATGCGTCACCATCTCAAAGCCGTCGTCCAAAGAGCCGTCGTGCTTGCAGTAGAGGTTTTCAATACCGTTGCCGTTTGCGATGGACATGACCTCGGCGGCGTTGTCGTCGTCCTCACCAGCTCCGTCCACTTCCAGCTCTACGCCAAAATAGCGATCACCGTCCCCACGGAACAGCGGCTCAGGCTTGTAGTAATAGTCCTGAATCGGCTTGCGGGAAGTGCGGCTCGTGTAGCAGTCGTAGCAGAACGGATATTCGTTGCCATCGCTCTCACAGGCGTAATAAGTCTGGCTGATGCGGATGAGATCGCCGCAGCTGTGACAGTTTGTGTAGTGACGGTCATAGCAGTCCTGACAGAGCGGCGTGGATTCATCTCCGGCATTGTCATCCCGCCAGATGCGCTCACCGCAGTGAGAGCAGAGAACGGTTTTGGCTTCCAAACAGTCCGGACAGAGAAGTTCGCCGCTGAACGGGTAGAGCTCATCCTTGGGGAATTCTTCTCCACAGTTGGTGCAAACGAGCTTTGGCAGGGCAAAGACTTTGCTGTATTTTTCAATCAAATCGTCTGGTAACGATTCAAAATGTTCGCTGTCGGCTGGCGCGGAACATACGAAAAACGTACCATAGACGATATCGTAGATTTCACCAGTCTCAGGGTGTTTCAAGGGGCGATTCTGCGGCAGACCGATCAGTTTCCCTTCATCGTTGCAGATCAGGGCAACATGGTCTGAAAATGGATAGACGGCTTCGATGAGGCCGCCGACGAGGTCTTGCATGGATGCGAGAGAGCCGTCAATCTCGACGGGACGGGGCTCGGCGTTAGGGGCGATGAGCAAAATTTTCATTGAGATATCCTCCATATAAAAATAGAGCCGTAGATATTTCTGCGGCTCTTCATGAAGATAATATCTGCTTGTACTGCAAGAGTTTGCCGATTAGAAAATGTGCGAGCTACACAGTGTAGTATCTCTGCCCTGTAGGGTATGTTGATACGCCGGTGTCGTTTATCAATTCAACGCCGTAAAACCCCCGCTCATTTCTGTCACCTTCATGCTTTCTATCGTTAATTACTTTGTCCGCATAAAGGGCTGAAAAACGTTGCCCGAATCCACCTAAGGTAATAATGACAGGACATCCTTTCCTTATGCAAAAACGCAAAAACGCCTGATGTAAATCGCCAGTATAAGTAAAATTGTTCTGTAGGTCAGCAAAATGGCAATCTTCTTGGGCAAATTGCTGGATTAGTGAGTTTGTGTCAACTGGTGTAAATGATGGCGGAAACTGATCGTATACACACGAACGAAACTTAAATTGTCCCTCAAAAAGGTAGTTTCGCTTTTTCAATTCTTGGTAATAGAAGAGCGCTTTTGAGACAATGCCATCTTTCTCCGAAAGAAGTTTATCCAGCAGCTTTGTATCTTTGTGTTCCTGAGAAATCACGTTGTAAAAAGGGATGCAAACAATTCGCTGAAAAAAAGCATCATCCCATTGTTTAAGCCTGATTGGGTGATTTGTGGAAAAGAGAAATTTACATTGGCCGTTATATGATCTGTTATCCTTATATTTTATATTCTGGCTGATTAAATCGTTTCCTGTAAGTAGTTTTATCCGCTCGATAGCTTTAGGGTCTGTTTTATTGTTGGATAGATCCATAGAAAGATTGAGCCGACTTCCCATAAATTCTGCCGGAAGATTGGCATCCCCTAATTGCGAAAGACTTAATCCTGTCACTTGACCCTTAGGAAAAATATTCTGGATGAAACGTCCCAGTACGCTCTTTCCGGTATTGGATGGACCCTGAAGAAGGAAAAATTTTTTTGCCATAATGTCAGGGGCGACAAGATATCCAATCATTTCCCAAATTCGGGTGACCAAGCTTTGATTTCCGCCCGCGGCGGAGTAAAAAAAGTTGTCGGCTACAGGAGTGACCGGAGCTGGCTCATAAGCAGAGCCGTAGGTATAGTAATGAATGTCAGAATAACAACACGAAAGCGCAAGTTGCTGTTCCCGAAATAGTTGGGGGGCAAAATCATAGTTGTGCAAAAAAAGCTGTTCTGAGTTGCAGTTCAATACACCATTAGCGAACCCAATATAACCATGATTTTCTGCAGGAGCATATTGCGGAATGCAACTGTCGTGTTGCAGGAAGTATGCGATTTCCTTAACCCTGCCTTTGCTTATGGGGATGTTGCAGAGTCGTAATTCATCAACAATTTTTGTTTCTAATTGTTCGGATGTGAGCTTTTCATAGTACCGGCCATTGCTGAAATGGAGATTTCCATCGATAATAGCCAATCCTAAACTAATTCTTATTTTCTCCGCTAATTGAATTGCGGGTAACGCATTACAGGCGGTCGAATCAGGCATACGCTTTCTCCTAACAGACACAAAACATTGGAACCACGGAACACCATAATCGAAAATGCGACAAAGCTGTTCCAGCGTTCCAGAGTTTTGCTTAATAATAATTGATATAGAAATCAGAATTTCATATTTGTACGATCAATTAACGCTTGCATATATGCAAGCGTTAATTGTTTTTCCATTGAGCCGAGTTTTTCCCAACTGGCTAAACAATCCTTTTCATCCTTTTTTAGCCTCGCGTATTCATCTTCAACAGAAAAGAATTGTGCAAGCGTGATGCCGAATCCAGTGCAGAGCCTTTCGATGGAAGCGATAGATGGTGCGGCTGTTTTATATAGGATCGTGCTGAGTGATGAATACGGCATGCCCGCCTCTTTAGCGAGACGATATAGACTCCACGAGCGAGCCTTGCAAAGTTCCTGAACACGGGCTGCTACGTTGAAGTCCTCCATGCTGCACCTCCGAAAAATGATAGTAATATTTTATCCAGAAGTGCGCATTTGCGTTAGACCACTAATCGCGACATATTTATACTTGATTTTATGTCGTAAATACGATATTATACTAAATGAACAGATAGGAAGTTCTATCTCAATATCAAAACACAGGAGGCATTCTATGTTCACACTTGACTTGCATGCACTTGAAAGCATTAAGAGTTCTGTGGTTTTTGACAATACGCCCTCGCTCTTAAGTCCTAACAATCGCAATTATGTTGTTTGTACCGGAAGCACCTGCACGAATACGTGCAGCTATACTTGCAGAACAGCAGGACGCGGTGTTATCCGAAAGTAACCTTAAGTCGCAAAAGAGGCCTTACTCACTCTGAGAAGGCCTCTTACTTTTGAAGAAGGTTTTTAGAGGAAATTATGAACGAGAGCAAAAAGAAAATTGTTACGCTAACTATTACCCACGCTTGCAATCTACAATGTAGCTATTGCTATGAGCACCACAAAACAGGTGACCAAATGGAGTTCGCCATAGCTAAAAGTATTATCGACCGTGAGATAGAGACAATTACGGACGAGGACGAAATAGAGTTTGATCTGTTTGGTGGAGAGCCCTTTATTGCATTTGATATGGTCAAGCGCATTACCGAGTATGTAAATCAAAAGTGTGCAAACATTCCGCATATAATCTTTGCAACGACAAATGGTACGCTAATCCATGGAACGATAAAAAAGTGGTTATATGAACATAAGGAATGCTTTGCCTGCGGGTTGAGCTTAGACGGCACCAAAGAAATGCACAACATAAATCGCTCGCAATCATATGACAATATTGACCTCGACTTTTTCTTAAAGCTATACCCAGAGCAAGGCGTTAAAATGACAGTGTCGAGAGAAACTCTTCCCGCTTTAGCAGCTGGTGTTATTGATCTGCACAGAAAAGGTTTTATTGTTTCTTGCAATTTGGCATATGACATCGACTGGTCGAGCCACGAAAATGAGAAAATTCTTGAACGAGAACTCGACAAATTGATTGAGTTCTATTTAGCAAATCCTGAAATTGAACCATGCTCAATGCTTGAAATGGGAATTTCAAATGTCGGGCTTGTGCAGGACTCCGTTCCTCGGTACTGTGGTGCAGGTCTCGGTATGCGCACATATGATGTCGACGGTCAAAAATATCCTTGCCAGTTTTTTATGCCGTTATCCGTTGGAAATGAAAAGGCAAAAGCTGCGTTGCAGATCGACTTTCCTGATTTATCACTTCCTGCGGATTGCTTGGATAGTAAATGCAGGAGCTGCGTTGTTCGGTCGATTTGCCCTAATTGCTTTGGTGCAAACTATGCTGCAACCGGAAGCATTTATCAGCGTGATGACAATATGTGCCGCTTGACAAAAATCATTATGAAAGCGCGTTCCTATTTCCGTGCAAAGCAGTGGGAACTTGGACAGTTGCATGGAACTGAAGCGGATATTCAAGCAACGCTTCGAGCAATCATTCGGATTCAAGAGGAATTAGAGGTGTAGGATGGCAATTCTAAAACAAGAAGCAGCGATCACTGAGTATATGTGCTCGTGGTGTGGGAAGACCGTTAAGCAAACGCGAGGCGAGGGCCGCCCGCTGCCGGGGCACTGCCCGCGTAGGCCAAAAGACAAAGATGGCCGCATGAAGCCGCACACGTGGAGAGTCAATAGAAAGTATATTTGAGGAGTAAGCCGATGAATTACACATACCAAATGAGTGAAAGCAAGGACAAAATCGACGAGCAAGAATTGTTAGCAAATCAGAATTTTTGGAACAATGTGGGGGGACTTTCTGTTGTTTTAGAAATGCCTGATAGGATGGTAGGCGTTTATCGCATGATAAGCGGAGAGTTCTTTGATAAGAAGGGGAATTCAATGTGTAGGGTGGATTTTGCCACAAATGAGGAATTTCATAGTGAGAGCGGTGTTATCAAGCATTTGGCAGAGTATTATCACCTGCACGAGGACGAAATTGAAGTTGATATGGAGAGCCGGTAAGTAGACGCTTATGTCCTTTTTGCATGAGATATCTGCTCTCCCTCACACCTACACCAAGCTCACATTCGGTACGGCGGGGATCAAAAAACTTGATAAAGTCATTTCAGCTTACAAGATTCCTGACGGCGAACAGATTGTCGCCTATATGAAAGGGACGATCCCGCTTTTTGGCCTGACAACCGAGGGGACGATCATCACCGACTGCGCTCTCTATATTCATCCCTGTCACAATGACTGGGCCGCAACAAATCGCTTTCCATTCAGCGAAATTTGCCGATACGCTGTTTATATGAAGGACCCAAAGTCCGACGTTTACCTTGCGCGAGCGGAGCAGGTCAATACGATTTTAGGCTGTACCCTTTTCGGCAAGAGTGTCGGCGGAATGGAGCTAACACAGTTTATCCGCAGCTTACAAACGGTACTGCTCGAAAAGTATGACTGGGCGCGAGAGCAGAAAATGCGCAGCATTCAGCAGCTATTTGCTGCCGTCCGGACTTCGATAAAGCACGGTCGCATCAGTGACGACCAGTTAATGATGCTTGACAATTTCGGACTGGCGGGGGATGATGCTTTTTCTGCCAAGCTGCTCCGCGCAGAAGATCTGTATCGTTCCTGCAATTTTGAGAGCTACGACAGCTTTGTGAACGCGCTTCCCTATGAAGAACAGAGAAAGATCAAAGTAAAGCAAGAAGAGTTTTCGAAAGACTTGCGGCGGGACCTGTCAGATCCGAAAGGCACTTTTGATTCAGAATATCTTACTTCTGCCCATCAGAACCTTTCCGGTGCAAAGAGGTCTGCCCCGTCCGAAAAGGCCATTTTCTGTTACCTCTGCATTCGCCTCGATAGAAATGTGGAATACAGGTTAGAAAAGGAAAGTATTGCAAGATGCGACCGTGACGGAGCGCAGGAAGTTGAGGACTTCCTGCATTGCTTTCGGAACTGCCGCATGAACGAGGTATACCATGCTGTTCGACTCGGGAAAAAGCTGAATCCTGCATGGTACGATTGGCAAGACGACCTTGGCCTTACGATCCTGCACTATGCAATCCTGCTGAAAAAGGAAGAGCTTGTCGCGGATCTGCTGGACAAGCGAGAATGGTTTTCACAGACGTCTATGATTGACAGCCGTGCGATGGACTATATTGTATTGGCAAAGCTGATGGGCTTGTCAAATTGCGATTTGATCTTGCAGAAGACCTCCGAGCCGCTTGTTACGTTACAACGAAGCCAAAAGGCCATGAAACGCCAGCTGTGGCTGAGAGAACGTCAGCTTGATTATCAGCAGGCCGTTATTCGCTCGGCAAAGCAGACAATCCATCAGGCCCGCTATGCTCCTCCGGACGAAAAGCCGGACATTGATCTTGCAGAATATGAAGAGAAGTATGAGCGTTGTCTTGACCAGATGCACGAGACAAAAGAGCGCATCCGAGCACTCAAAGAGTCCATTCCCGAAATTGAAGCTGAGATCGAAGAAGTAACAGCGGCTTCAATGGCACAAGCGGCAGATATGGCGCATGAGCTTTCGACAAGCACAGACCCGTTTCTGCATTATCTGTACAGGTACTATACCGACTCATCGCTGCGGGAGCACGTTTTGAAAGATTGCTCCGAAAGCAGCATCCTCTATTCCTGTTTGGGCTGTGAATTTGCTGTTCCGGCAGACGTCCTTATTGATTTACCTCATAGGACAGCGCAGATCAACAGCAGCGAGAGGAAAGAAAAAGCCTCGCACGTTTCTGAGCAAGGTGCGCAGCCGCAAGAAGTACCTATTGTTCGCCCATTTGGGGACTGCTGGTTTTCTTCCGCCGCGCGTCAGGATATGAAAGCGTTGAAAGAAGAGTATCATCGGCTCGCTAAACAATATCACCCCGATGTTTGCGGCGACTGCCGCAGCCAGCAAATTTTTCAGGAGATATTGAATGAACGTGCAGAAATATTAGAGCGGATGGCGAAGGAATAAAATGTTTCTAACACTTTTCTAACACAATCCCCGCAAACGCCCGTGCTTCAACGCCTCTGTGTACGTTAAATCAAGAACAGCAAGATTTTCGCTACTAAAAAGTGCGAAAAACGACTCTAAATCGACTCGTTTCAAGCACATAGGAACGTCAAAAATCGCCAAATCGCCCTCATAACCCGGAGGACGTAGGTTCGAGTCATGCCTCCGCAACCAGAAAGTCCTGAAATCTTACGATTTCAGGACTTTTTTCTAGCCTGCTGACGGTAATCGGAAGGCGCAAAATAAGGCTTTCTAACACTTTTCTAACACATTTTGTCAGAGAGCCATCTGCGACTTTTTATAAGCTATAGATTTCCGTCACTTGGATGTTTGACAAGTGACGGAAACGTGACGATAATGTTGTATATTAAATCAGACTACTTTTTTGAGGGGATAGTGTGATGGAAGACACAATTATCAAAGCGCTTCTACTTGGTTACGCGCATATTGAGTGCTGTGGCACACCCATAAGAATTTGCTTAAAAAAGGCGCAGGGACTTCTTTTTTATCTGCTGGTGCATAAAAAGGCAACAAGAGATGAGCTGACAGGCCTCCTCTGGGGAGGGGAAGACAATGAGCTTGCCCGCCGACACTTGCGCGATAATCTCTATCATCTAAAAAAGGTTGTACCGATTGAGCTTGTGGTTCCCGCAGGGCGTAGCGCAATTCAACTTAATCCAGAACTTGGATTTTACATTGATGTCGATGAATTTCTCAAAGCTGTGGATGTCGAGGCTTATCAGGGAGAGTTTCTGAAAGGGTTTAGCGTTCCGAACTGCTATGAATATGAGGAATGGTTGGAGCGGACGCGTACTTCCTTGCGAGAGGCCTATTTGCAGCAGCTTGACAAGCGGGCCGAATTCTGCCTTTCTGAAGGAAAAGACGGCGAGGCCGAGGCCCTCTGGCGAAAATATTTGCAGGAAGAACCTCTGTGCGAAACGGTTTCCATTTCTCTGATGCGGTTCTATCGCGCACAGAAGGATTACAACCGGGCGGCGTTGATCTACCGCGGCCTGCACAAGGCTATGGCTGATACGCTTGGTATTGCGCCACTCAAGGATACTTCAGAATTGTACTATTCCATTATGAAAGAGTGGAATGAGCAATCGGAAAACGGCGAAATTAACGATGACTTTCTTGTTGGACGGCAGAATCAGCTACAGTATTTACTCCATTTGTTTTCGCGTATGCATACACCAAAGCATGCACGGTCTTTCGTAATTCTTGGAGAAGCGGGAGTCGGCAAAACCCATCTTTTGTCATACTTTCTTTCGCATGGTGATGTATCAAGCTATGAGATTATTACTACATCCTGCTTCAAATCCAAGCAGGATGAATACCTTTATCCGTGGCAGACTATTATGCTCTCCTTCTCTAATTTTATAGAGAAAGAGAGCATCCCCATTCCTAATGCATATATGCAGGCCGTCAGTGCGCTGTTCCCTACAATGAAATGCTTCGGCGTATTGAGCCGGAGAAAATTATTTGCTACAACACGCCCTTTCCTGAAATGCAGGGGAACATCGTGTATGTGGATTTTGAGCGCAGCTCGTGGAAATATATGAGCTATGAGAGAAATTATAAGGCAGAAGACCTTGACGTTTTCAAAATTGGCGAGACATATCGCCCCGAACGTGATACAATAGAGCCATACTTGATCGGCGGCGCTTACAAGGGCGGCGGCAGCGCCTATGGCGGAAAGTGGAAGCCCTCTAAGCCGGATGATGAACGTTTTTTAGGTGAACCCGGCAGCATCAACCGCACAGCTGATCGTAACGGGGATTTAAGAGAAACTAAGATTGGCGCAGACGGTAGGGCAGTCAAGGAACGGCATTACTCAAATCACGGCAATCCCAAACAGCACTCTATTCCTCACGATCATAACATTGTATGGGAAGGTAACCGACCAAACTGGGGCAAAGCAGAAAACTATTGGGGCGGAGATATTCCTGATTTCAAGTCATATTGGAGGTGTGGCATGCCCTATCGCATTTTAAAATCCAAAAACTCATTGGAAGATAACCGTTTTAAATCGATCAGCGATTTTAAGTGGTGTATGAAATGTGGCGGAGAAGTAGAAATTGAATGGAACGGCATTCATTATGGCATTATTCGATATGGAACAGATGACAAAATCACAATTTATGTTTGGAATTGTCCCGAGACGGAATGCTGCTTTAACACCGCTGATGATGCACTTGAGTACATGGTCGGTTCCGATCGTCTGCGTGATGTGATCACACAGGTCACTGTGCTTGACCGTTCAATTTAGGATGAATACCTCTTGCTGACCACCAGCAAACCATTGATATATCTGTATTTTCTGAGATCCTATAATTACACTCGGACCAGCCAAAAGCCTTGAAATCGTATGATTTCAAGGCTTTTTTGCAACTTTTAAGAGCGAAATGCGCAGTGTGAAAATGCGTGAAAACTCCAAAAGCGCACAACTCGTCTAAAAATGTTGCTGCGGCTGCTTTTGCATGATATACTTAAAATATTAGTGAATTTAAAAACAGTATTCAAGGGGGCTGCCAGCGATGAAGAAAAAACTTTTTTGCATTTTCGGTTTGATCCTGATCGTCTCGGCTATCGCCTATTTTTGCCACGATCACAGCGTACTTCCGCTCGACGCCGAAAACGCAAACTATATCAGTTTTAAAATTTACCCTCAAAATGAGCCGAATTATATGGTGACAAACGATGACCGAATGAAAGAGATCGTGCGTGCTATCAATGAACTGGATGTGCAGGAAACAACGGATCAAGTAGACAGGATGTCGGATAGCTTTTACTATTTTGGGATTCAAATATCGGACAAAGATATCCCTGTTGAACTGGATGAAGATACCATTTCGATCAATAATGAACGCTATCAGGCGGACACATCGGATTTACGCGAGCTTTTGGACAAGACGTATCGTGATGTGATGAGCGGTGTTATCGATTGATGAAGATAATATCCGCGTTTAAAGGAAAAATTGCTTGGACTTCGATTTGTAGATAGCAAAGGAGCGGGGCGCAGCTCCGCTCCTTTTTTCTGTTTTCACCCCTCCAGCGGCTTGATCCCCTTATGCTCCACGCGAGGCAGCTTGCAGGCATCGGCAGGATTGAAGCGCAGATAACCGATTGCCACCGCCTGCTGCAGCGCCTTGTGCAACACACCATGCGCAGCAGCAGAGTTCCGCTATTCTCCACATTCCCGTCATCATCCCTTGTGCTATACTCCCGATAGGAGAGTATAGCAGTGCGCCCTTTAGTTCCTAAAGGGATTTCCCTTAATACTTTTTCATCAACTTATTAAAAATGATAATTCCTGTGATAATTTGAAACATTAAATATCCGCTGAGATAGAATATGATCATGCGAGCATTGTCGATAACTTCCAATGCTCCGAGAATACTGAAAGCCAAAATAGAGAAACAAATAACCACCAGTCCTATGCCGTAAGCATATCTTCCGGCTCTATCTCTAATTTTTGTTTTCAACTCGTCATGTTGCTCAATTCGGTCGTTCTCCAAACGTTCTTCGTATTGCTCTTTATTCTTGGGGGAACTCCAATAAAAATATTTGCATATCATCATAATTCCAGGGAAGATACCTGCGCCAGCAAAGCCCCATAAAATGCCCTCTAACTTTGTTTCAATCAATAGCGCAACAATCAAACAAACCACACCGAAAAGCACATATAGTATCCCGGTTATCAAATTACTCTTTTTCATTTTCTGCACCTCTTTCATAGATAAAGATTTCTTCAATCCGTTTACCAAAAAAGTCTGAAATTGCAAAAGCTAATTCCAATGATGGATTATACTTTCCTGTTTCGATTGAACTAATGGTTTGTCTTGAAACACGAAGCATTTTTGCAAAATCATCTTGATTTAATCCTCGCTCCTTTCGTAACTGCTCAACTTTATTCTTCAAAAAAACGCCTCCTTGCATGACAAGTTTCCTTTACAAACTTACTATAGCATGACACGCCCATCTTGTCAAGTTTCCTTTACAATATTTACTTCTTTATCTGGGAAAATTACAATTTATTCATACAGTAAGAGTGCCCAAACATTTTTTATCCGGGCGCTCTCAGTATCAGTCATGGATCATCCGCTTTGGCAATATCTGTCGAAAAATTCACCGACGCCTCGCCGGAGTCTGATTTTTCCGTGAGCGGGCAAAAAAGAGCGCTCGCCAAATGACGGGCGCTTCCCCTTTGTTCACTTCAGGTATTTTGCGACTTCCTGCTCAAGCTCCTGCCACACGGGATATTTCGCGCCGTTTTCATCGAAGAAGGCCTTCAAATCGCGGTTCAGCGCGCTCATTTCGTCGACCGCGTTCATCGCGTGGTCGGACGCGCAGATCTTTCCGAGGCTCGTGGCGGACATGAGCTTAAAAAAGCGCAGACAGGTCTTGTGGTACGCCGCGCCTTCAAACTCCACGTTGTCCTTCGGCAAAATTTCATGTCCCGCGTTTTTGATCGCGCGGTAGCCCTCGATATTAGTGTCGATCAGTCGGCTTAAATAGGCCGTGTTGCCCTTGAGCTTTTTGAGGTCGACGGACGCCACATACTTCCGCTCCCGATGGCCTGCCGAGGACACAAAGGCAAACATCACGTTTTTCTCCGGCAGCGAAGCGCTCAGCGCACTTGCGCGCATGTCGTTTCCCACAAAGACGATATCCTTTGTCGGATTCGTCCGCAGGGTATCGAGGATCGCGTCGAGCTGTGTATAGCGCAGGACGACGAAGATCACGTCGTACTTGTCCTCCGCTTTCAGCTCTGCCGTGACCGGAATGCGGCTGACCGACATGCGGGGCGAAAACTTATCCTTGATCCGAAGGCCGTTTTTTGGGGATGCTCTCGCCCCATTCTCCCCGCGCCAGCAGCGTGACGTCCTTTCCCGCGCGGAAGAAATTCCGCGCCAGATTGCAGCCGAGCACGCCCACGCCGAATACTAAAATTTTCATAGCCAAGTCTCCTGTTATCCTAAAAATACCTGTTTCCTTCGTTCTGCCTCGTCTCGCTATGCTCTCGTTTCGATTTTCTTTCGTTTTGCATCAGTTAGTCATCTCTAACTGAAACATAGTAACTGACAGTGCAAAAGTCAAGATGTCTTTTTACCGCTCTCCGGTGCTTCCTTGCCCTTTTTCATCTTCTCCTTCACTCGATCAACAAATCCCCGCTTCAAAAGGGGCTGCGCATTGTTCATCTGTACTGGCCTGTTTTTGTCACTTCGCCAGATTTGTTTAAAAAATATCTGCTTTCACAAATTTTATCTTGCTTCTTCCGGATATTTTCATATAATGTTGACGATTGAACAGGAGGTACCACCATGTATGTTACCTACAGCAACCTTTTTAAGCTCCTCATCGACAAGGGCTTAAATAAAACGGAATTTGCGCGCGAGGTCGGCATCAGCTCCAACACGCTCGCCAAGCTCTCGAAAAATGAGCTCGTCTCGCTCGAGGTGCTTGTGCGCATCTGCCGCCAGCTCGACTGTTCGCTCGGCGATGTGGTGCAGCTCGCCCCGCCCGAGCCGCCGATCAAAAGCGGCCTTGAGCGCATGAAGAAGCGAAGCCCCACCCACGAGAAAGGAGGCAATGCGTACCGCCATGAGTAACGAAACCAAGGAGACCGGTTCCAGCTTTATGGAAAAGCTGTCGACGGTCATCGTCGACAAGCGAAATCTCATCTTTCTGCTCACGATCATTCTGCTCGTATTCTCCGCCTTTTCCCGCAACTGGGTCGAGGTCGAGAGCGACCTGACGTACTACCTGCCGTCTGATTCCGAGACGAAGCAGGCGCTCGACATCATGGACGAGCAGTTCACGACCTATGGCACGGCCGAGGTCATGGTGGCCAACATCACACCAGAGCAAGCCGCCGCGCTCGAGCCCAAGATCAAGGAGATCAAGGGCGTGCAGAGCGTGGACTACGACGAGACCACCGCACATTATAATAACCTCTCCGCCCTCTATTCCATCACCTTTGCCTACAGTGAGGATGACGAGGCCTGTCTCGACTCGCTCGAAGCCGTGAAGGAATACCTGTCCGACTACGATCTGTATGTCGACACGGACCTTGGCAACACGCAGCAGGAGACCATCGACCACGAGATCAGCGTCATCATGGTGTATGTCGCCATCGTCATTGTCATCGTACTGCTCTTCACGTCCGAGACCTACGGCGAGGTGCCGGTGCTCATTCTGACGTTCGTGGTCGCACTTGTGCTGAATCAGGGCACAAACTTCCTGATGGGCAAAATCTCGTTCATTTCAAACTCGGTCACAAGCATCTTGCAGTTGGCGCTGTCCATCGACTACGCCATCATCTTCTGCAACCGATTTAAAGAGGAGCACCGGCTGCTGCCGCTGCGTGAGGCCGTCATCGTCTCGCTGAGCAAGTCGATCCCCGAGATCGGTGCGAGCAGCCTCACGACCATCGGCGGCCTTGTCGCGATGCTCTTCATGCGGTTCAAGCTCGGTCCCGATATGGCGCTTTGCCTCATCAAGTCGATTTTGTTCGCGCTGCTCGCGGCGTTCATCGTGATGCCAGGCCTTCTGATGCTTTTCGGCCCGCTGATCGACCGCACGCAGCACCGCAGCTTCGTGCCGAAGATCCCGTTCGTCGGCAAGCTCGACTATGCCACGCGCTACATCATCCCCATCGTCTTCGTGGTGCTGGCCGTCATCGGCTACCGCCTGTCGTCCGACTGCCCCTACGCCTACGGCTATGGCCTCATCTCCGCCCCCAAGCAGAATGAGACGCAGTTTGCCCAGCAGATGATCGAGGATAACTTCACCTCGAAGAACATGCTGGCGCTCATCGTCCCCACGGGCGACTACGACAAGGAGTCCGCCATTTTGGACGAGCTCGGCCAGTACGACGAGGTCGACTCCACGATGGGTCTTACCAACATTGAGGCGCTCGACGGCTACATGCTGGCCGACAAGCTGACGCCGCGCCAGTTCGCCGAGCTCGCGGGTCTCGATTACGAGGCCGCGCAGGTCGTCTACGCCGCCTATGCCGCGCAGCATTCAGAATATGGCAAGCTTGCGGGCAATCTCGCCACCTACAAAGTCCCGCTCATCGACATGTTTCTCTTTGTCTGCGATCAGGTGGATTCCGGCATCGTGACGCTCAGTGACGACCAGACGCAGATGCTCCAGGATGCCGAGGTCCAGATGAACAGCGCCAAGGCCCAGCTTCAAGGTACGGATTACGACCGCATGCTCATCTACCTCACGCTGCCCGAAAGCAGCGACGAGACCTACGCCTTCACCGACAAAATTCTCGAAATTGCCGAAAAGTATTACCCCGATGAAAACGTCTACCTCGCGGGCGAATCGACGAACGAATACGAATTCGAAAAGTCCTTCGCCGTGGATAACAAGGTTGTCAGCATCGTGTCGGTGCTCGTGGTTATGCTGGTGCTGCTCTTCACGTTCAACTCCGCCGGTATGCCGGTGCTGCTGATCCTCGTGATTCAGGGCTGCATCTGGCTCAACTTCTCGTTCCCGACCATCACGGGCAAGTACATCTTTTTCTTAGGATATCTAATTGTTTCTTCCATCCAGATGGGCGCGAATATCGACTACGCCATCGTCATCGCCAGCCGCTATCAGGAGCTCAAATCCAAAATGCACCACCGCGACGCCATCGTCGAGACGCTGAACTTCGCCTTCCCGACGATCATCACCTCCGGCTCGATCCTCTCGATCTGCGGCTTTTTGATCGGCAGCATGACATCTGAGCCCGTCATCGCGGGCATCGGCGAGAGCCTTGGCCGCGGCACGGTCATCTCTATCATCATGGTCATGTTCGCCCTGCCGCAGATCTTGCTCATCGGCAGCGGCATCGTCGACAAGACCTCGTTCTCCGTCCCGTCCATCACGGAAAAGAAATCGGGTCACGGTAAGGTCTCCGTCAACGGCATGGTGCGCGGCAGCATCAATGGTACGGTGCATGGCATCATGCACGCCACGGTCGAGGGCGACATCGACCTGAATCTGATCTCCGGATCTGCAAATGAGGAGCAAGACGATGAAGAAGACTAATCATTTCTATCGCTTCTGCGCGCTTGCACTCTCGTGCCTGCTGCTCATCTCGCTTCTTCCTGTCACGCAGGTCTTGGCAGAGGGGGACGGCGCCATCCATATCAAGAGCACAGAAGACTTACGATCCCTCGCGCATTCCTGCACGCTCGACTCCTGGTCGCGCGGTAAAACCGTTGTGCTTGACAACGATATCGAGCTGACCGACGATGACGAGCTCCCCATCCCGACGTTCGGCGGCACGTTCAACGGCAACGGCCACACCATCAGCGGCCTTTCCATCACGCAGAGCGTCTCCCCCGCCGGTCTTTTCGGCGTGCTGCAAAAGGACGCCGTCATCAAAAACCTGAATGTTGAGGGCACGGTCACCCCGTCCGGCGACAGCGAAAATATCGGCGGCATCGTGGGTGAAAACCACGGCACGATCGAAAGCTGCACATTCAACGGAAGTGTTTCCGGCAAACGCAGCGTCGGCGGCATCGTGGGCCGCAACCTCGCCACGGGCATCGTGCGCGCGTGCGACGCCTCGGGCGCGATCTTCGGCCAGAGCATGACCGGCGGCATCGTGGGCGAGAACCTCGGTTCCATCGTCTCCTGCCGCAGCCGCGCCTATGTAAACATCGAGAGCACCGACCCCTCCATCGACCTGAGCAATTTGAACCTCGAATTCTCGCTCGACCTCGCCAAGCTCTCCCGCGCCGACACGCTCAACACCGCCACCGACACCGGCGGTATTGCAGGCTATTCCTCCGGCGCGATCGCGTCGAGCACAAACTACGCCGCCGTCGGTTATCAGCACATCGGCTACAATATTGGCGGCGTGGTCGGCCGCAGCAGCGGACAAGTGCTCGCGTGCAGCAATGAAGGCGCGATCTGCGGGCGAAAGGACGTCGGCGGCATCGTCGGCCAAATGGAGCCCTATATCCGCATGGAGATCTCCGACGGTCTGCTGCAGCAGCTCAAAACACAACTCAACGAGCTCAGCGGTCTTGTCAACACAGCAACCAACCATGCCGAAGGCGGCTCGAATGAGATTGCCTCGCGCCTGAACAGCATGTCCGGCTATGTGGATAACGCCGCCAACGAGCTGAACAACGTCCGGCTGAACGCCAGTATTGACAGCGTCATCACCGGCGACGGCTCCCATTCCTCCGACACTCTGATCGGCGGCGGCAAGGGCGCAGCCGGCGGCATCGACCACGAGCATTCCGACAGCGGTCACAGCACCACCATCTGGGGCGGCAGTGCCGCAGGCGCGGGCGCGAGCCACGAGGGCAATGCCTCGGGCACCGTCACCGGCTCGACTCAGATTGTCGCTGCACCGGATCTTGGCGGGCTGACCTCGTCGATCAACGGCCTGAGCAGTCAGGTCACGATGCTCAACAACGCCGCCAGCGGCACGGTCGGCACATTGGCAAATGATATTCGTTCGATCAACAACAAGTTCAACGAGCTGACAGGAACGCTATTTTCCGCTATTTCCTCGCTCAGCGGCGGCACGGGCGACATCATTGTCGACACCTCCGATGTCGACATCGATTCCGTCACGTTCGGTAAAGTCTCTTCCTGCCGCAACAGCGGCGCGGTGTACGGCGATGTGAATACCGGCGGCATCACAGGCTCCATGACCATTGAATACACGCTCGACCCCGAGGACGATGTCACGGGCCATCTTTCGAACATCTACCGCAAGCAGTATGAGTACCGCTCCATCATCCAGAAGTGCGTCAACACCGGCGATGTGGCCGGCAAGCGCAGCTATGTCGGCGGCATCGTCGGCCGCATGGACCTCGGCTATCTGACCGCATGCGAAACGTCCTCCTGCTCTATCACGAACGAAAACGGCAGCTACACCGGCGGCATCGCCGGTCTCACCGGCGCAACGGTGCACGGCAGCTTTTCCAAGTGCACGCTCAGCGGCAAGAAGTATGTCGGCGGCATCGTCGGCTCCGGCGTACAGGAAAATGTCGACGGCAGCGGCAGTACCGTGAGCTGGAACTACTCGCTCGTCGACATCACCGACTGCCAGCAGTACCAGGGTGCGATCTCCGGCAGCGACACGGGCACATTTGAGCATAACTACTATGTCTCCGACGATCTCCCCGGCATCAACCGTCAGGGCTACGCCGGACGGGCCGAGCCCATCAGCTATGCAGAGCTTCTCACGCTGCCCGATCTCCCCGAGAGCATGAAGTCCTTCACGCTCACCTTCGTCGCCGACGACAAGACGGTGCTTAGCCGCGCTTTCAACTACGGCGACTCCATCGACGAAAGCGACATCCCCGAGCCGCCCGCCAAGAGCGGCTGTCACGTCCACTGGGACCGCACCGACCTCACGAATCTGCACTTTGACACCGTCGTCACCGCTGTTTACGAGGCCTACACCCCCGGCCTTGCCTCTGAACAGACGCGAGAGAGCGGACAGGCTGTCATCTTGGTCGAGGGCAACTACAGCGACGGCGACGCCATCACCGTGACCGCCCAGCCGCTCACGCCCGCGGCGTTCGACGTGCAGTCCGGCACTGTGCTCGACCGCGTGAAGGGCTACTTCTCCTGCCTCAGCCGCGGCGAAATGCCTTCGATGGTTGCCAACGCCGAAGTGCTCGAGCAGTGGCGCATCGAGCTTGCCGACGACGGGCAGGACACGCACACCGTGCGCTATCTCCCGCCCGACGGGCAGAAGGAGCTGCGCATCTACACCCGTGAAAACGGCGGCAGCTGGCAGGAGGCCGACTGCGGCACGATGGGCAGCTACCTCACCTTCTCCACGAGCGGCGACAGCGTTGAGTTTGCCGCCGTGCGGACGCTCGACGTCTGGGGCATCTGGCTCGGCGTGCTCGCCGTGCTGGCTGTTCTGATCCTTATCATGGTTCTGCTCGTCCACCGCCACAAGCGCAAAGCGCGCAGACGCGCCGAAGCGCTGGCGCGCAGCGCGAGCGCCGTCTCGCAGGCCGAGCAGATCGTCCGCGGCGAGGACGCCAATGCGTCCACAGCAGACGAAACCCCTGCCAAGACGGGTACCCCCGCGTCTACAGCGGTCGAAGATGCCACTCAGGCGGATGCGCCTGTGTCCGCTGAATCTACGGCAGTCCCCGCCGCCGTGGCAGTAGCAGCGACCGTTGCGCCGGTCGTCACCGCCGCGGTCGAGGGCGCAGAAAGCGTTCCCACTTCCGAACCCGCTCCCGCAGCCGATCCCGACTCCATCGAGGCGCGCCTTGCGCGCGCGGAAGAGGAACTTCGGCTTCTTCGCGAGGAGCGCGAGGCACGCGAAAACGTGCTCACGCAGCCCGCAGTACCGCCCGCGCCGAAAAAGCGCAGGCACCGCCGCTTCCTCCCTATTCTCATCACGATTTTAGTCTTGCTCGGCGCGGCTGCGGCGTTCTTCCTCCACTCCGACTTTAAGAAGGACCTCGAAGCCTACCGCCTTGTCGAGGCGCGTGTCAAAGAGAACCCGATGACCATGGACGTCACGGTCGACGCCTCCTATGGCAAAATCAGCCTGAGCGCGGATGCCTCCGTCGCCCGCACGAAGAAGGACGGCGCTCCCATCACCTGCATCGACCGCGACGGCGCGGCGCTCTACTACGCAGACGGCGCGATCTACCTTGAAAACGGCAAGTCCTACGCTGTCGGCGGCGCATTCCCAAATTACGCCGAGCTCATGGATGAGACCGCCGAGCTCTGCCGCACGCTCACGGTGACGAAATCCGTTGACGGGCAGGAAAAGCGCTACACCCTCACCGCCGAGGGAGACGACGCGAGCAGACTGCTGCGTCTTCTCACCTCGGACGAGATCGCGAACGCCGCATCGCTTTCCGCGATCCGCGTGGATCTCACCGCCGAGAGCGGCGAGCTGATGGACATAAGCTTCACGGCGGAAAACTCCGGAGATCTACGCGTGGAGGCCGCCGCGCACTTCACCGACGCGCTCGCGCCGGTGATCCCCGACGATGTGCTCACCGCCATCCATTCGGGCAGCAGTGACGACGCTTCCACGCTGACGGACAACGCGCTCCGTCTGCTGGGTGCCTGGGGCGAGCTGACCGCGGACGATCTGTCCGCCGACATTGCTCTTTCCGCCGACTGCGGCCCGATCGTGCTGAACAGCACGCTCCAGTATGACCGCAGCAGCATCGACGGTCAGAGCTACGGCAGCATCCAAAAAAACGCCCTCGCCGTCTACTTCTCCGGCAGCAAGATCTGCGACGCGGACGGCAACAGTATCGACACCGCGAGCCAGCAGCTCGTCGATGCCGCGTCGCTCATTGACCTCTGCTACCAGTCCATTCTGAACGGCAGCGCAGGCTGCGATAAGGTGAGCGACGGCTATCTCTACGGTCTTTCGCTCGACTCCGACGCGATGAGCGAGCTCGCCGCCGCCATCGCGCCGGATATCAAGGCACAGGATGTGACCTTCTCCTCCGGACGCATTTCCGTCCGCGTGAGCGAGCAGGGCGAGCTCCAGTCCGTCAACATCTCGTGCAGCGGCGCGCTGCACCTCATCCTCTCCGACGCTCCGGTGTCGCTCTCCGCCGTCATCACGCCGGCGGATCGTGCATTCTCGATTCCCCAGCCGGCGCTCAACGCGCTGAAACAATAGAAAAGCGGAGGGAGATTCATACTATGGGAAATCGCATCATCAGCATCAGCCGCCAGTTCGGCAGCGGCGGCCACGAAGTGGCCGTGAAAACAGCGGATCTCCTCGGCATCCGCGTCTATGAGCGCGAGCTGATCCGCCTCGCGTGCGAGTATGGCGAGCTTTCGGAAAAAACGCTCTCCCCCTCGGACGAAAAGGCGACCAACCCCTACCTCTTCCAGACCGTGCACGAGGGCAACCACCATGTGCTGCGCGGCAAACCGACGAGCGAAGTGCTCTTCGCCCTGCAAAGCCACGAGATCCGCCGCATCGCCCGCCACGAGGAGTGTGTATTCGTGGGGCGCTGCGCAGACTATGTGCTGCGCGGTGAGGACGTGAGGCTTCTCACCGTGTTCGTCGCCGCGCCGGACGAGCACCGCATCCAGCGCAAAATGGCGCAGGAAAAGCTCACTCGCGACCAAGCCATCCGCCTGATCCGCAAGATGGACAAGCAGCGCCGCAAGTATTACGAGAGCTACACCCACAAGGCCTGGGGCGCGCCGGAGGGGTATGATCTTTACCTTGACACCGGTGCGCTGTCGACGGTCGAGGCCGCAGCGGTCATTGCGGAGCGCTTCCGCAAGCTGTAAAAAAGAAAAGAGCTGTCTCTCTCGAGAGACGGCTCTTCTTTTTTGCACAGGTGCGAAGTGCTCTGCGGCATACATGCCGCGTGATGCGACCCCCATTTTCTTTCCCGAGAAAGAAAACGGGCGTCGCCCGTCCAAAAGAAAGGCGTTTGCATTGGCAGTTTGAGGCTTGAAGAGCTGCACACGCTGCGCAATCGGGTGCGGTGTACATGGCTTCGCCATGAATCCCTGCGATTCGGCACCGATTGCAACCGCGCCTTACTACCGTGAGGCGCGAGTGACGTTTGTCTGGCGGCAGACTGCGTGCGGAATGCGGCATTGCTGCGCTCGCCGCATTGTGAAAATCAGAGTTCGATCTTGCCGTGTTTTTCCTCGTAGGCTTCGATCGCGTCGCGGATTAAGATCAGAATTTCGTTGTTTGCGCTGCGGCCCTCGTAGTCGGCAACGACGTGAAGTTTATGGAGCATCGTTTCATCAATGCGAATAGATAAGCTCTTAATAGCCATAGAAAAACCTCAAAATAAAGTTATTGTGTATTTACAATAAGCTCGTTTTGAAGTATTATGCGTTTAGTAGATATATAATATATCTAAAATATGTTCGGAGGTTTTGCTATGACAGACTATCAGAAAATGTACTTGATCCTGTTCAACGCCATCACCGACGCACTTGCTCAGATCGAAAAGCAAAATTACGGCGACGCAAAATCCACACTCATCGCTGCCCAGCAAAAAGCAGAAGAAATGTATATCACAGCACAGAACTGAAATAGAAGCA
>OGYY01001002.1_pt1 | contig 26339 bp, 43 predicted proteins | sample 1576671 | NCBI WGS metagenome assembly OGYY01 (sample SAMEA3541593, study PRJEB24748) | human gut metagenome | biome: human gut; feature: human-associated habitat; material: faeces | place: China | collected 2012 | reverse complement strand
GGTGATGGCCTCTTTGTATGTAACCTGAGGACGGCCCTGATTGCACTCTACCTTGAACTCGCGGCGGAGACGGTCGATGATGATGTCGAGATGAAGCTCGCCCATGCCGGAGATTACGGTCTGGCCGGTCTCCTCGTTGGTCTCCACGCGGAAGGTGGGGTCTTCTTCGGCGAGTTTCTGGAGGCCTACGCCGAGCTTGTCGAGATCTTTCTGTGTCTTGGGCTCGACGGCGATTCCGATTACGGGATCGGGGAATTCCATGGCCTCGAGGACGATGGGGTGGTTCTCGTCGCAGAGGGTGTCGCCTGTGCGGATGTCCTTGAAGCCGACGCCTGCGCCGATGTCGCCGCAGCCGATGACCTCCTTGGGGTTCTGCTTGTTGGAGTGCATCTGGAAGAGACGGCTGACGCGCTCTTTCTTGCCGGAGCGGGTGTTGAGGACGTAGCTTCCGGCGGGCATCTCGCCGCTATATACGCGGAAGAAGCAGAGTCGGCCGACGTAGGGGTCGGTGGCAATCTTGAATGCGAGGGCGCACATGGGGGACTCGGGGCTGGGCTCGCGGGTCTCCACCTTGTCTTTGTCGTCGGGGTTGTATCCCTCCACTGCGCCGGAGTCTTCGGGGGAGGGGAGGTATGCGCATACGGCGTCGAGCAGTGTCTGTACGCCCTTGTTCTTGAAGGAGGAGCCGCAAATCATGGGGTAAATCTCCATGGCGAGTGTGGACTTGCGGATTGCGGCGCGGATTTCGTCTTGGGTGATGGTGGAGGGGTCGTCGAAGTACTTCTCCATGAGGGAGTCGTTGAACTCGGCGACAACTGGTGCGGCGTACAGGATTCGAACCTGTGACGTTCTGATTCGTAGTCAGAACGTCACATTTTTCTTAACCCGTCTACCTGCGGTTATTCAAAACGAAAAGCGCTGAAAACGTCCCAGAACGTCCACGAACGTCCCCGAGTTGGCACACGATGGCACACGGCGGAGAAGCGCGATTTTATACATTTTGGCTCACCAGCCTTTGCATCGTTGCCGCCGACTCGCTGAAAGTATCCTCAGCGGGATTGAGGTAGTTGGTATAGAGCACGCGGCTGTTTTCAGCTCTTCCCTGCATGGCGTTGATGATCGTAGAGTCGATTCCAGCCCTTTGCATCAGTGTGGAGTACGTGGCACGCATCCTTCCGATTTGGACAAAGGGCAACCCCGCCAGCTTCCCGTCCGTTGCAAACAAAGCTCTCCATTTGGTAGGTATTTGGTTGGGAGACATTCGACCACCGCGAGCACCTTTGCAAATCGCACCGGTTGCACGGTGCCGGTAGAGCCTGTCAGCAAACAGCGGCATGATAGGCACTCGCCTATAGCGTCTGTCGTTTTTAGGCGGTTTCTCGCCGTCCTTTGCCGTGTATGCACCAGATACGTTAACGTGCGCGACCCAATGAGCGCCACGCGGCTCCCAAAGGATGCTTTCCCAGTCCAGCGCCAAAGCTTCAGAGCGCGACAATCCACCGCCGACCATGACCAGCCAAAGGCAATAGAGCGGGTCACCGTCCAGCGCGTCAAGGCAGCGTTTGACTTCCAGAGCGCCCCAGACTGGCAGCGGCGTTTTATCCTTGCTACGGGGCAATTTGTACTGGTAATCGCGCATGACGGCGGTTGACATCGCGCCATCGTAAAACGCTTGGTTGAGGATAGCCCTCAGCGCCGTTACATAGGCTTGCGCGGATTGCGGCGGCAATGACAAGACCCAGCGCTTAATTGTCGGGTAATCAAGCTCACAGAGCCGCAAACGGCCAAGCGGCGCGTCTATGTGGCACTTGTAAATGGAATCGTAGTTAATAGCGTTCGCGCGTGTCGTTGTCTTGTGGCGCTCAGGGCTAAAGCAGAGCCAGAAGTAATCTCGCAGCGTCATCGATTCGCCGATCATCGCCGTGTTGCCGCATTCGTACGCGAAGCGCATGAGTTCGGCGTCTGCTTCGCTTTCGGTGCCTTCAAAGACCTTGCTCATGCGGCGGCGCTTGCCGTCCGACTTGCGACCAGCCGAGACGAACAGCCGCCACTTGTTCCGCGCCAATCGCTGCTTGCTACCGTACTTCGAGCGTGTAGTATTAGACATAGCGACCCTCCTAGCGGTTGCCTGCCCCGCGTGTGTTTGGAGACGGACGCGGGGCGCTTTTTGCTCCTACTCACATTGCAAGTTGGCCTGTCTTGGGCGCGTTGTGCTTATCCCTCACCTTTACTACCTCGTAACGCTCATTCATGTAGGTCTTCAATTCCCTGTCATATCGCTTGGTAACCTTAAGGTCAACGACCATGACATCGCCGATCGAGAACGAATAGTTATCGAGGTTGTCGAAGAAATCTAAATCCGTGATATTCGCTGAAATCGGGAACCCGTTCCAAGCGAACTGCCACATGTGCCTAGTCGATTTCTTGAGGGTAACGCGAAGAACCGCTAGGTTCTGCTTCTCAATGAGAACGGTTTTAGTTTCCTCGCCCGCATACTGCGGAGCGCTCGACATGGCTGGGAAATCTCCGCTTACTGCTTTGAAATGCCTTCCCTTCGGACGGTCTCCACCGTCTATTTCGATGTACTCAATTTCAGGGTTGTTCTCAAGCTCCTTGAACGAACCGGCTATAGACTTGGCTACGTCCGGCCTATCTGTATAGATGCTGTACGTATTGCGATTGATGGTGATCGTGGAGCCATTCCCCGCTGTGATTCTGGTCGATTCGCCGTCACCGTCAATGGTTGTCGTTCTCGGGCTTCCGTTCGTACCAAGGAACTTGGTAAGCCGATAATACTCTGCCGCAGTGTTTATAACGCTTGGCAGAACAGGTGCGGATGCAGCGGCGATATCAAGCATTCCCTGTATGATATCTGCCGTGATGTTGAGCGTGACCTCAAGGCAACCGGGGCTGGTTGACCCGATTTGGATATCAAGCTGCTTCGATGCATCCACCTTCTCGCATGCCGCCCGAGCGACAGCAGAGTAAGCGAGCACGGTACGCGTGAATGTGTTCACGTCTACGCCATTGATGTCCCCGCCGAATTTTACGATTACGCTTTCTCGCTCCATTATTTTTCTCCACATCCGAACCACCTCATAGTGATTCTAAAGGCTTGCGATATCACGCCGACCTCTCCGCTACACCAACCTCAGTATCTTCCCCTGATTTAAATGCAAGCCGCGATGCATCGGCGGTAAAGGTCGATGCAAGACCGGCTAATTGCTCTTTGCTTTCATCGTTGAGCATCGAATAGCAGTGATTCATTCGCTCTTGCCGTTTGTCGGTAAAGACTTTTGGCGGCGGTACTTCACGGCCTGCCAGTTCATCGAGAGTACAGCGCAAAACATCAGCGATTAAACAAGCATCCTCAAGGTTTATATTCCGTTCTCCACGTTCCCAGCTGCCATAAGTTCTCACAGGAACACCAATTGCTGCGGCAACGTCCTTTTGATTCAATCCGCTTCGCTTGCGCATCTGCTTTATCTGAAGATTCATTCTTACACCTCCATATTAAATAGTACACGCTGCGTGAATGCAGTTCAACTAATTGTGAAATATTCTCTTGACACTTACACTCTTCGCAGTATACTAACCACTAGTTGCACGTTACGTGTAACTTTTCATTAGCATACGAACGGGGGTGAACCACGTGGATAGAAACCAAATACGTAAGAGGCTCAGCATTTGGCTAATCGAAAACGACATGCCGAAATCAGAGTTTGCAGACCGCCTTGGCGTATCAAAGCAGACGGTCAGTTGCTGGGTTAATGGAAGCAGGTCAATTCCACTTGATCGCGCTATCCAGATTTGCGACCTATTCGGCAAGCCGCTAGACGAATTGGCTTGCCGCGAGCCTAAAGCGAGCTAATCGCTTGCAGCTCAATTACCGCGCCATATGCGATTTACCCGCTTGCCAGCGCTTGACCTTCGAATAAAAGACTAACAACTCTTATTCAACTTGCTGGTAAGCGGATAGACCCCATCGAGCGCGGCGGTTCTTTGCGGGGCGGGAAGCCCGAGCGTTCCGCAAGCCACAGAACCGACTACGTTCTTTGCTAAATCTAGAGTCCCGCCCTTGTCGGCGAGCGTTGCCGCCAGTCGGGAGACTGGTCTATTTATCTGCGAACCCTGCGAAACGGGGTATCCCTGCTTGTGATTCTTGATTCCTTCCTACTCTTCTTTTTGTGGCAACAGACATGCAAACGATGGCAACGCTCACCGCTGAGGACGGGACGAACAAACAGCAACCAGCAAACTGAATGTGACGGCTTTTGCCAGCTCGAAAAATGGTGGCCCATGAACGGGTGGCAATCGCAAGGTTCGACCGGCAATCCCTTAGCAAGAAAGCGCAGGATTCCCTATCACTGCGTGTCTTCCCTGACCCGTCATATTCAATTTGCTGGTTGCAAAGGTAATAAAAATGGCTCTTCCACCGCCGACCAAAGCAAGAAAGAGCCACTAGTCAAAAGGAGGTGAATACCCCATGACGAGAAACATTATAGCAGGTCTATTCGCAACGCTCACAATCACAGGCGTCTTGCCAATGCTGGTCATCAACGCATTTCTCGCGGCGATGGACGCATTCGGGGCGTGGATTGTCCTAATCCCAGCCGTTCCGGTTCTAGCAATCCTCTACAGGCTTTGGAGCGCACTTTAATGAGCGATTCTATTTTCTACAGCGTTGACGGCGCGGCGAAAGCTCTAGGCATCCGCGCTGAAACGGTGCGCGTGGCAGTCCACAGCGGCGAGCTCAAAGCGCACAAGGTACCAAATACCAGCACCAACAGGCCAGCGATTCGCATTTACATCGGCGATTTGCTGAGTTGGTTCAACATGTGGGAGCGGGTAGCATGACAACAGAAATCACTACATTACAATTCAATAGCGATCAATTCGGACAGCTGCGAGTCGTCAAAGACGAGAACGGCGAACCTTGGTTTGTTGCCAAAGACGTTTGCGATGCGCTTAGTTTAGGTAGGCAACATGATTCAACGCGCTATCTAGATGCAGATGAAAAGGGGGAGGGTTTAGTAGACACCCCCTCAGGCAAACAAACAATGGTTGTCATTAACGAACCCGGTTTTTATAAGCTCATTATGAAATCTCGCAAGCCAGAAGCCAAAGCGTTCCAGCGCTGGGTCACGCACGAGGTCTTGCCGAGCATCCGCAAGAAAGGCGGTTACATCGCGGCTGCGGCTGATGAAACGCCAGAGCAAATCATGGCACGTGCCGTCTTGCTTGCTCAGGACACGATCGAGCGCCAAAAAGCCCAGATTGAAGAGCTGAAACCAAAGGCGCTATTCGCGGATGCGGTCGCGGCGAGCGACGGCACCTGCCTTGTCGGCGATCTTGCCAAGATGCTGCGCCAGAACGGAGTCCAGATAGGCCAGAACCGCCTATTCGAGAAATTGCGCCAAGACGGATACCTCGGCAAGACTGGAAGCAACCGAAACGTGCCAACGCAGCGAGCTATGGAAATGGGACTTTTCCGCATCAAGGAGACGTCTATCACGCATTCAGACGGCCACATCACGGTGCAGCGAACGGCGAAGGTCACAGGCAAGGGCCAGCAGTACTTCATCAACAGGTTCATCAAGGCGGCGCAATGAGCGAAAACGGATTCACGCCAAAGCAGAAGCTATTAGCCCTGCAACCGTATCTCGCGATACTGGGCTTTTTCATCGGCTTCTTTCTGGCGCGGTTCATCTACGGCAATTGACCGGCAAACCAACCGGCAATGGTTGATAGGACGAGCGTTATCAGCGAAAGCAGGATCTGGAACCGTCTGTCGCTCCATATCTTGCGTTTATCCTCTTTCTCCTTAGCGCGAAAGTCGGCCACCCAGTCGATGCCCTTCTGCGTCACCTCGCCATCGAATAAGAATGCATTCATAGCCGGGGTTCCGACTATCAGCCCGAGCTTTTCCAGCTCCTTATAAACCCACAGTCCGTTTGGATTCCACAGCGCCTCGTCATCGCATGATTGGAGCGCCTTCTTTGAGAATTCAACGCGCTCTTCATCGCTAGGTAGGTCAACGAGGTCGCACAGTTCAAGGTACTGGCTTCTCGTCAAATCGATTCCATCAACCTCATACATCGAATAACCAATCGCAGAAAACCGAATCAAGGGGGCAACTATGGAACATAGTACATCGCTCAAGATAGCAGCGGCCATGCTTTCGCTAAGCATCGGCCTGCTCATAGGCTTCCTGTCGAACAGAAGGTAGCCGGTGAAAGACTACATAAAGCAAGACCGCGCGGACGGTTCGCGCGGATGGACTAAGGTTGAACGACCGAGGAAGTTCACAGACGATCAGGCTATCGCGGCTTACAAAAAGACCGGCAGCGTTTGGAAAGCAGCCGACATTCTTGGTGTATGTGGGCAATCAGTCCACGAGAGACTTTGCAAGCTTGGCGTTATCAAGCCCATTAACAAGTTTAGTGACAGCGATAAGCGCAGGCTTGAGCGCGATTACCTGAAATACAGAGACGCGGGAAAACTTCAAGACCTTGCGGATGAAATGGGAAGAACAAAGCAGTTCATTTGTAGACAGGCTAAAGCTCTTGGATTAACTAACGCTTCGCACCCTACACCGTGGTTTGATTCATGGGCAGACAAGCCGGACGAAGAATTGCGTTTAATTTTCAACGATATGGTCAAGTCAGATCTAGGCATAGCTGAATACATGAAACAGCACGGATATGGCATTCGTTTTTCCGCAGAAATGGAGCGAAGGTTTCCGGCGGAATGGGAAGCGTTGGCAGAAATAAAAATGAGTTCAAACAACATGTATGCGCGTGGCAGGTCTTTCGAATACGCAGTTAAGCGCAATTTGGAGAAGTACGGGTATATCGTCATGCGCTCACCAGCGTCAAGGTCACCAGCAGATTTGATAGCGGTTAAGCGCGGAATGGCTGTTTTCATTCAATGCAAGCTCCACGGGGCTTTACCGCCTAGCGAATGGAACGAGCTTATAGATTACTCGGACAAAGCTGGTGCGGTGCCGATCATGGCGGCGCGGCCTACAGAGGGGCGCGGCATCAACTATTACGTTCTGCTTGACAAGAAAGACGGAAGCAAATGCAAACAGCCAATGCAGCACGTTGATATGGAATCAGATGAATGGGCTAACCATGTTAAGGAGAAGCAATGACACAAGCATTAGCAACACAGCAAACGTCAATCGCGTTCACGGATGACGTTGGCGCGAACATCACCGTCACAGCCGATGACGTTCGCAACCTCATTTGCCCGGACGCAGACCAAAAAGAGGTGGCGTTGTTCTTGCAGCTCTGCAAGTCGCAGCGTCTCAACCCGTTCGTAAAAGACGCGTATCTCGTAAAGTATGGCAGCAACCCAGCGCAGATGATTACCAACTATCAGGTCTTCAATCGCCGAGCTTGCCGTAACGAGAACTACGCGGGAATCGAGAACGGCGTCGTTGTCTTGCGTAACGGCGAGATCGTCCACAAGGACGGCAGCGCGGTATACAAGGCGGCTGGTGAAACGCTTCTTGGCGGTTGGGCAAAGGTCTACTTCAAGGACAACCGAAAGCCGGCCTATGCAGAGGTCGCGCTAGACGATTACAGCACGGGCAAGAGCAATTGGCAGAAAATGCCCGGCGTGATGATCGAGAAGTGCGCCAAGGCGGCAGCATGGCGCTTGGCGTTCCCCGATGACCTGCAAGGCATGTATTGCAGCGAGGAAATGCAGCAAGCCCAGCCGCAACAGGTCGAGAGCTACACCGAGCCTGTCAAGACGTTCGCAGACCCCGCGCCCATCAAGCAGCTCATGCCCATGTACGTCATCGCCGAATACGGCGAGATCGAGGACAGCGCGAAGCGCAAGGAAGCGTTTAAGGACGCGACCAGCAACCTTGTGGCGCTCACCAACGCGGCGGATATGCACCATCTGAGCGAGAAGGACGTGCGCGTTATCGTCTCGCACATGGAAGAGTGCATAGCCAATCCCAGCGTCAAGCCCGTTGTTTCAGAGCCTATCCCCATCGAGGTCGAGCCTGAAATCATTCCCGAGCCAGTCGAATACGAAGAGAGCTTCTAATGGCAGAAACTAAAGCTATCACCAAAGCCACGGTAAGCGTCACGCTTGCGGACGGCGGCGAGTTCGCCACGTGGCTGCAGGATATGACCAACAAGGCGAACGAGCTTGCAAAACAGGGCATTGTTGCCGAGAACATCGCAACTGTCGAGGATTACAAGAGCGCCAAGCAGTGGCGAGCGAGCGCCAACAAGGTTGTCAAGGAGATTGACGAGGGGCGCAAGGTCATCACATCCGAGCTGGATAAAGCCAAGCGCTACGTCATGGACATGGCTAAGCAGGCGGCGAGCGCGGCGCAAGACGTGAGCGACAAAAACGCCAGCGCCATCAAGGCGTACGAGGATCGTTTGCGCCTTGCCAAGAAAGAGCGCTTGCAAACCTATTGGGAACAGACTTACCCCACGTTCGCGCTTTGCACCGGGGAAGCTGCAAACCCGCTCGTGCCGTTCGAAAGCATCTTTGAGCCGTCATGGATTAAGACCATGAGCAAGCTCGATGATGATTCAGAGCCATGCAAGACGATGGACAGCATCGCGCTCTATCTCACCGAGAACAGCAACATAATCTCGCAGCTCGATTACCCCGAGCAAGTCAAGGACGCGGCGCTATCAGAGCTTTACCGCACACGCGACTTGCAAAGAGCGACCGAGCTTGCAAAGGAAGAAGCGCGTAGGCTTTCGGACATCAAGCGGCTCAAACAAGCGGAAGCCATACCGGTTACGCAGACGGCACAAATGCCAGAGCCGACCACGCAGACACCAGCACCGATCGCGGAACAGCCGAGCGATTGCCGCATGCAATACATCGTAGAGGTGCATTGCTACAGTGCAGCGGAAAAGGACGCGGCCGTTACCTTGATGAAAGCCAACGGACTTCACGGGAAAGTTAGGAAGGTCAACCAGTGAGCATCAACCAAGTAAACATTTCAGGCAACTTGACTCGCGACCCTGAGCTTAGGGCAACGGCGAGCGGAACGCAGGTTCTTTCGTTCGGCATCGCCGTTAACGACCGGCAGAAAAACAGCCGCACGGGAGAATGGGAAGATTATCCCAATTTCATCGATTGCACCATGTTCGGAACACGCGCCGAGAGCGTGAGCCGCTACATTCGCAAGGGGTCGAAGGTAGCCATCAGCGGAAAGCTGCGTTACAGCTCATGGGAAAAGGACGGTCAAAAGCGCTCGAAGCTCGAAGTGATCGTTAATGACATCGAGTTTATGAGCCGCGGCGATTCGCAGCAGACCGCATACCAGCAGCCCGTTACACCTCAGCAGACGGCACCGGCGCAGGCTGCAATTCCCATAGCGCCAGCGGCACCGGTTGAAGTATATGACGATGATATCCCGTTCTAGGAACTAGGAAAGTAGGTAAATCAAATGGCATTGCCCAATCTCACACCGGAACAGCGACAGGCAGCGCTTGCAAAGGCGGCGGCTGTCCGTCAGGCGCGAAAGCTAATCAAGGATGACCTTAAAGCGGGCAAGATGACGCTCGAACATGCGATGGCCTTGCCTGAGATGCAGCGCTGCAAGGTCTACGACTTGCTTAGAGCGCTACCCGGTATAGGCACGGCGAGAGCAAAGCAGCTCATGGTTGACCTGCATATCAGCGAGAATGCTCGTGTTAAGGGTTTGGGAGCCAACCAACGCGCGGCGTTGCTCGAACAATTCAATTAACCGATCGCGGGGGCGTTCAAAACGAGCGCCCCGTTTCTTAGGAGCCTAGCAATGGGATACGTCAAAATCGGCACCGCGCACACGTTTAGCAAGGTGGACGCTACAAAGCCTTTCGCGCTCAAAATCGCGGAGGAAACTTGCGAGGTCTATAGCGCGTTTGAAAATTACCGCGATGCAGCGTCAACGATGCGAACCAAGGAGCGCAAAAAGCTGTTGCTTGAAATCGCGGACGTGATAACCGCTTGCGGCAATCTCGCGCAGGCGCTTGGATGCACCGACCTAACAACCTATATGGCGATGGTCGAGGAATCTAACCGCAGAAAGGGGCGGTTGTAATGGCTTGGGGAATCGAGAGCGCGATGCGTGACGGCGTGCCAGACCCAGACCCGGAGCAAGAGCGCTGTTGCGGCAACTGCGCCGAATGGGACGAAGCGATCAATAGCGCTGGTGTCTGCTATAAGCAGTTTCTCATCCTCAAGAAAGCCAACGAGACGCCTAGCCGCTTCGACTTGATGCATTGCATCGAGCCATCGGACGGCGGCAGCTATTGCCCGTGGTTCAGACGCTACGAGGGGCAATGAGAGCCGTTCTAGAGGGTCAGTTGGAGTTGCCGCTATCGTTCGAGCGACCCAGCATTTTCTTGGACGATACGGGCTTTAGAGAGCGGCATAAAGGCTCTTACGTTGTTGACCCCGAGACGTGCGACCAGATGCAGCGCTTGCGGACGATGCCGAACCACGCCTTCTGCAAGTTGGCGGGCGTGTTCGTCAACTGCCCCGTGCGAGGTTGCTACACCACGCCGAGCGGCGGCACCTGCAAAGAGGACAACAGCGCTGACGCTTGCGCGGCGCGTCTCGAAAGAATCAGGCAAGAACAACTAAATAAGGAGTAAGCATGTACGATCATCTACCGCCACGGTTGGCAAGGTATCTCGCGGCGATTTACACCGGCACGTCCGTTCCTGAAATCGAGCGACAAGATACGGGTGCCGTTATCGAAGCGAAGATAAAAGCGTGGCGCTGTTTTACCAAGCTTTTGCGCTGGAACAAGCAGCGCGGACAAACGATTAACCAGCTCAACCAGCGCATACATGAGCAACGGCTGAAGATATGCGAGCTAAATGAGCGCGTTGAAGATTTGCATTGGGGAAAGATGCGATACAAGGCGCTTGCAGAGCATTGGGCGCGTGAGCACTGGCGAGTAACCAAGTGGAACAACGCGCACAAGCGCGAGATAGCCAAGCTGCAAAGCAAGCTGCATGACAGGCGCGTTGAGGTCAAGCTTCTGCTGAATGAGAATGACGTCTTTTCAAGAGCGATTCAAAGAAGAAACAAGAAGATACGCGAGCTGCAAGACGAGATCGTTGCCGAGCGCAGAAAGGTTGACGCGCTGAACAAGTGCGCTGACACGTATGACGAGATAAACGAGGACTTAATCCGCGCAGTCATGCAGCAGGACGTAGAGTTAGCCGATTGGCATGAATACGTGCAGCTGCTTATCGCGGAGCTGAACGAAAAAGACGCGAAAAGCTTCTTGAAATTGAATGCAAGAAAGAAAGGTATGGCCTGCATGAATAACTTGACGATTAAGACGGTCATTGACGATCACGGCAGCGTTCCCGCGTACTCCCGCGACGATGACGCAGCCGTTGACCTCAGAGCAAGCGAGAGCTGTTACATCAAGGCTGGTGCCGTTCGTCTGGTCGATACAGGCGTGAGGGTTGCAATTCCGAGCGGCTACGTTGGCCTTGTATTCCCACGTTCAGGCATGGCTTGCAAGCACGAGGTTACCGTCATCAATTCGCCCGGTGTCATCGACCCCAACTATCGCGGCTCTATCAAGGTCGGGCTGGTCAACCACAACAGCGCGGGTTTCGATATCCGCGAGGGCGACCGCATAGCGCAGCTGTTAATCGTCCCCGTTCCCCGCGTGATGTTTCAGCAAGTCGAAGAGCTGGACGATACCGAGCGCGGAGCAGACGGCTTTGGCAGTTCAGGGAGGTAGAGCGATGGACAACTGTATCAAGTCAAATAACCCCGTTTCAGCTCCAAAGCATTACAGCGGGGACGGACACATCGAGTGCAAGGACGCCATGCGCTCGATGCTTGCAGGCTATGACCGCGCGGACGCGAAGAGCGCCGTTGCCTATTGGATGGCGGCGGCGCTCAAATACATCTGGCGAGCGCCGTTGAAGAACGGGTTGCAAGACCTGAAAAAGGCGCGTGAATGCATCGACATTGCCATTGCGGAATGGGGCGAATGATGGGCGCGAAAACAGCCGTTTACAAGATTTTCAAAGGCGAAGATGAGCCTATAACCGGCACAAGCGATGTTGTCGCGGATGTTTTGGGAGTGACGCCAAAAACAGTTACCAAATACGCGATGGAGCAGCGGGTCAACCGCGTATCTCTTCTAGGCGGTCGCAGCAAATGCAATTTGCCATTCGGCTACAAGGTCGGCGAGTACAACGGCGGTGAATATATACCGTCAGAGTTTTTCGTCTTGCTGAACGGAAAAGAGATTTACAAAGGCACGATTGACGCGATCGCCGAGCTTGCGAAAACGTCTATCGAGAACATCGAGCGTCTTTTGTTCGAGCCGATTTTCATACAGCGCAGAAACGGGATTTACATCCTTGAGCTTAAACCGAGGTGGCGCGTATGACCAGATATGACCAAGCCGTTTTGGTTGTTGCAAACGCACTTGCTAACCGCTTGCAGTACGAGCGCAGAAAAGAACCGTTGCAGGGCTGGGATTATGCAAACAAGGTGCTTGAAATCGTGCTTGACCATTACGAGCGCGAGACGGGGCTAACGGCGTTCGATTTGATGGATGACGCGTATAACCTGATAACCGGAAGAGCGGAAGGGGTCAGCAAATGACCGTTACGAATGACGAACGCCGCGAGGTGGCGAAGAGGCTGCGCGAGCTGCCAACCGATATGTACGAGGTTGAAGAGCTGTGGGAAACGAAAGGTCTGGACACGTGCTGCAAAGACCAGACCGACTATTACCTGATTCACTTCGCCCTTTTCGAATGCTTCCCGGAAGACCACATGCACCCCTGCGATTACGAGGAGCTGCACATGCGTCTCGCCGACCTCATAGACCCAGACCCCGACCTCACGTGCGAGCTTGAGCCGACCGCATCCGAGCGGACGAACGCGCCGGTGCGCGTGTACGAGTGCGACCACTGCGGCAGGTCGTGCGATTCGGTGTATGCGGAGGACTACGTTTACTGCCCTTATTGCGGCAGGCTGAACACGGCGCGAGAGGTGGAGGTAGAGGAATGACCGATGAAATCATTGCCAACGCGTTTGTTTTGTTTTTCGTTGTCATCCCGCTAGTGGCGCTCTTAATCCCGCTTTCATTTCTGGTCGTTGCAGTTATCAGGGAAGCGCTGAAAGACATATATGAGCTGTTTTGGCAGGACTGATAGAAATGAGCGGCATCGTTGCGATTGACCGGCAACAGCTTGACGCAGAGCAAGAGCGCATCCGAGGCATGGACAATGACGCGCTACTCGCATGGGCGAACGGCGTTGACCAATCCATAACGTTCCATGCAGACGTTAACGGTTTCGGTGAGCCGTGCGTGATAGCCGGAGACAGAGCCAAAGCGTATATCGAGCTGGTGGCAGGCAAGCGCTTTGGCAAGTCAGCAGGCGGCAGATACGGCGGCAAATATGCTATCGGCCTATCCGTGTGGAGCGATAACCATTTGAGCGGCATGGGATCGTATGAGAGCTATTTAGACGAACTGTCAGAGCGGGTAGCGCTCATGGCTAACAAGTACGGCATAGCCGACAGGCAACCAAGACTTTTCTAGAGGTGAATATGAGCAAGGAATCTAAGCAGGTTGCTAAGAACCTGTTGCATCTGCGAACCTACGATTGGACTAATCTCAGCATCGCCGTTTGCGGCAAGCCAGCATTACGCAAGGACGTTATCAAGCGGCTTATCGAGCTGCTGGATGGAGCTGGTGAGCATGAGTGACCACAGCGACAACTACTATCTCGCAATTGCGACAGCGGCGGCGCTACTGGTGCTGTTCATCAAGGCGGCTATCGTGTTCGCGGCGGCGGCTTTGATCGGTAAGCTTTTCGGAATCTGGTAGAGGTGAGCTATCGTGGCTGGTGTGAGCGAACAAGAAGCGATGATAGCCGGTTCCAAGCCGATGCCCTATTTCAGCCACGATAGCACCGCGCACGAAGATATCAAATGCAGGTTGCTAATCTTGCGCGGCGGCATGGAGTACTACGGGCTTTGGTGGATGCTGTGCGAGCTGTTGGCTGGTGCGGACAATCACCGCTTGCCATACGAGACGGACGAGCACAAGCAGCTCATGGCTATCATGCTGCAAACCGAGCCTGATAAGGCATCTACATTCATCGGCTGTTGCGCCGAGTTGGGACTGATCGACAAAGAGCTTTGCGAGCGCGGCGTTATCGTCTCAGACAGGATGCTTAGGAACAGCGCCGTCTTTGGACGGAACAGAGCCAACGGCAAGCGCGGCGGGAAGAAAGCCGCAACCGCTTAGGCTATAGGTGCGCGTGGGGAGCGTACCTATAGCTAAACGCCTGTGGATAACCTGTTAGTAACTTGTGGATAACTGTTAATAATCGGTGGATAACTCAGTTTGAAGCCGATTGCAGTTTTAGGCTGAAAGCAGGGCTTCACCGTTTGCGTTCGGAGACGAAATTGGCAATTGTGTTAGATAACTATACACTTGATCCGTGCAGGTCAGAGAGGTGCGTATGCTTTGACCTGCGGCGCTTCTAAGCGGTGGTTAACCGTCGGTTAGCGCACTGGGTTAAGCATATATAAGTAAATAAAAGTAAAGTAAATATTATTAAGGACGGTGGTTCGTCTGAAACAGGTTCTAACGATGCGGGAGCGCTACCAGAGCGCTACTGATCTCATGGAGAGCGCTAGGGATGCAGCCAAGGAGCTGGAGCGGATTAACCTACAGCTCGCATCGATGGATAGCGCTAGGGATATCAAAGCACAGGGCTACAGCGGCGTTCAGAGCCATTCCAAGGACGTTAACGGCATGGGCGCTACGGAGAGACTAATCGACTACGAAGAGCGCGTTAAACCGCGTCTCAGAGCCGATGAAGCCATATTGGAAGACGCCATGAACGTGCTTTACGGAACTGACGGGCGCGGCGGCGTGTCCAAGGGAATAGGAAGCTGTTACGCCGATGTTCTGATGCACCGGTACCTGCTCATGCGGACATGGGATGATACGGGTTGGTATTGCAGGGTGTCAGCGAAGACGGCGAGGAGGTACGCGGCGGTCGCATTGGATTACATCGATGCAGCTGGTTTCGAAGCCGCGATGGTCGGCAAGCAGGTTTAGCAAAACTATTAGCAATCTCTAATAAATGCATTGCACTAACACTTAGTATATGCTAAGATATATATCAAGATAAAGGAGGTGCGATGCAGAGAAGGTTACTGGTGAAGCTCCTTTTAGATGCTGGATTCATCCCACGCGGCGGCACCAAGCACGAGAAGTTCACGAAAGGAAGCGTGACGGTCAAGGTGAAGCGCCACAGGGAGATAGAGGACGAAGCGGCTAAAAGGATTCTGAAGCAGGCGGGTCTTAGGTAGACCCGCCCTTCGGGCCTTTGTCTGCATCCGTTGAGAAAGGTGTTTGCAATGATCTACGTTAGCGAGTTCGAGTTCTACCCTTCCGGAAACTCAATTATGGCCGTTCCATGCGGGGAATGGGGAGAGGGTACGTTCGGCGATGATTTCGAGGACGCCGTGGAGAGCGCGGCTGATTGGCTATCTGAAACGGTTGACGATTACCTTATGGGAGTCGGCAGCCTTCCGCAGATGGAGTTCGGCCATGAACCTGCTCACGGCGGAAGGATAGTAGCCGTTGCCGTCTCACGCGAACTTGGAGATATCCCGGCTATGACTGCGGCGGATGCGGCGCGTGAGCTAGGCGTCAGCAGCGCTAGGGTCGCGCAGCTGATCAACTCGGGGCTTCTCGATTCTTGGAAGGACGGCACAAGGCGCATGGTTTCCCGCGCATCGGTCGAAGCGAGGTTAGAATACGCTCCGAAATCGGGACGCCCGAAATCCTTGGCAACGGCGTAGGGACAACGGCGTAGGGACGAAAATTTACCGCGCGTTTCCCTTTGCGCCCGATTTGTCCTTTTGTTTTTGCGATATAGTGTAACGTGTCGCGCTGGCGCGAAGCGCTTTAGCGACATATGTAAACAGTAAGGCGTTCGCATCGCGCGAGCGCCTTTTTTGTTAGGTGGTGGGCATGCCTAGCAGCAACCCGCGTTACGCGAACTATAGGGCAAGGCAGCGCATCCGCAAGCAGCTGGAGCAAGACAACTCGCCTTGCTGGATATGCGGCCTGCCCATACCAGCGGCTAAGGCCGGCCATCCGTACGCGATGGAGGTTGACGAGCTTGTGCCTATATCAAAGGGCGGCTCTGCGATTGATCGCGGCAACGTTGCCAGGGCGCACCGATGCTGCAACCAGTGGCGTAGCGACAAGCCCGTGGAGCTTGTGCGAGCAATCGTTGCCAACGCGGCGGCTATGTACGGGCGCTGGTGTTGCCCGTTCGAGTTCGTGGGCTTCGCCAACCTAGCGTATAAGCGAATGAGACGCGGCGAGAGCGGCGTTAAGCGCAAGTTTGGGCAAGTGGTCACGTCTCGCGATTGGTAGGGCTTAAATCGTCTCTCGTTAGCCCACGGGGGCATGCCCTCCCCCATCGCTCACAGAAGCTCCCGGCGGCCCAGCAGAATATCCCCCCGACCTATTTTTTATCAGGCGGCTTAATTTTTGGAGCTTCATCATGGCTTTAATCAAGCCCGTTTCCATCCAAGCGGACGAGTTTAAATCTGCTAAATGGGACGAGATCACTAATGGGCGCAACTTCACGCAAGCGCAAGCGCCAACAATTGAGCTGCTTTGTCAATGGCATGCCGTTATCAACCGTTGCATCCAAGACATTGATAACAACGGCGGCGATGTTGCCTATCAAAACGACATTGGCGATTTGAAATCAATGCCGCAAATAGGAACGATGAAACAAGCAAGCGCCGAGATACGCCAATTAAACAAACAGCTTGGAATCATCGACACGGTACCGGTGCAGCAACAGGCACCGGTAAGCAACAAGGGAAACATCTTGCAGCTGACTATAGCGAAACGCGCTAAGAAGGCGAGCAAAGCCGTTTAACTCTTAGGTGGTGTGTAGTTGAAAGCCAACCAGCGCCCCACCTATTCGGCGAACATCCCGAAATCGCTACGCGGAGACGGCGCGGACGCTATCGCGCTCGCATCGGCGTTCTTCGGCGATCCCCTACCGTGGCAGGAATACATTTGCCGCGTCATGTTGGCGAGGGACAAGCAGGACAAATACGCGGTCAAGGTATTCGCCATGAGCGTGCCGCGCCAGAACGGAAAGAGCTGGAGCGTTCGCGCCCGGTGCTTTTATGGTCTGGTCGCTTGCGGCGAAAAGATACTGTTTACATGCCAACACGGCGATACCGCAGACGAGATGTTCAAAGACCTGTCCGAGGTCTTCGAGGACGAGGAGAACGTAGAGCTTCACGAGCTTTTGAAGGCCGTCCGCAAGACGAACGGCCAACAGGCCATCTACCTAAACAACGGCGGGTGCGTTCGCTTCACAACGCGAACCAATTCACTAGCGCGTGGTAAGACCTACGATGTTCTTATCTATGACGAAGCGCAGGAGCTGACCGTTGCCCAGCAGGCCGCTTCATTGCCGACGATATCGGCTGGCAACCTCAAGAACCCGCAGACCATCTACCTAGGGACGCCGCCAGACCCGGAATGCTCCGGCACGGTGTTCAAGGAGATGCACGACCGCGTTCATGCGGGCGTTTCAGACGCCGCTTGGGTAGAGTGGTCAGTTTCTGAAATCGGCAACGTGTCGGACCGCAGGCGCTGGGAGCGCTCCAACCCGTCATACGGCATTTTGCTTTCGCCGGATGCTATCGCAGCCGAAGCGGCTTCTATGCCGCCCGACAGCTTGGCGCGCGAGCGACTTGGTTTCTGGGACAGCAGCGCCGAACAGCGCGACTACCCCATCTCTTCGAGCGATTGGGCGGCATGCGCCACAAAGAACCCGCCGAAAGACGGGGTGAAGGCGTTCGCCGTGAAGTTCTCGCCCGATGGCTCGCGCGGCTCGATCGCGGCGGCGATAAAGACGGACGGCGGCAAGGTGTACGTTGAACTCGTAAACCACTTCACGCTGTCCGACGGTATCGGCTGGCTTGTCGATTGGCTTACGGAGCGGCAGGACGATGTAGCCGAGATAGTGGTAGACGGCAGGAGCAATTCGCAGACGCTTGTCGAGCGACTTCTCGAAAACGGAGTGCCAAAGCGAGAGCTGAACAGGCCGTCAACGGCTGACTTCGCAGCTGCTTGCTCGACCATCTCCAACGCCGTCAAGGAAAAGACGCTTGAGCACTACGGGCAAGACGAGTTAACGGCGTCAGCCACGCGATGCACAAGGCGAAACATCGGCAGCGGCGGCGGCTGGGGCTTCGAAAGCACGGACGATGCGGACGCATCGATCATTGAAGCGGCGGCGCTGGCTTATTGGGGCGCGGCCACGACAAAACGCGACCAGCGAAGGGAGTTGTTAATCGGTTGATGGATATTAGCGGAATCGAAAACGCTGCTGGTCTCGGCGCAGCCGACAAAGCAACACTAAAGCAGCTTGTTGAAATTCATAAGCACGTGAGCGCCAAGAATAAGAGACTTAGCGACTACTACGAGAGCAAGCAGCCAACGCCAAGCATCGGAATAGACAACATCCCAGAATCAATCGTTGTGCCAACGCGCTGCGATTGGGCTGCGAAAGCGGTAACGTCCGTTTCTGAGCGCGTTCGCATGGACGGTTTTGTTTTCGAAGGCGGTTACAAAGACGAATCGCTTACGAAGATAGCGCGTGAGAATTGCGTTGACAGTGCGTTTAATCGCCACGTTGCGTCTGAGCTTGTACACGGCTGCATGTTCGCAACGGTCAACCGCAACCAGCGCGGCGGCGTTAGCGTTCGCACTCACACCGCCGAGACATCGGCTGCGATTTGGGATGAAGCGGCGCAGCGAATCGGCGCGGGTTTCGTTCTTGCAGACGTTCGGACAACGAACTGGTCGCCGACTAAGCCGATTCCAACGCAGATCAACATGCACTTGCCCGGTCGCGTTGTCGTGCTTTCCCGTGTCGGCGCGTCTGCTTGGGTTGCGGAGCCGTATATAACGCCACTCGATCGTCCCATGATGGAAGCTTTCACGTTTCGCGCGACAGGCGGCAAGCCGTTTGGTCAATCGCGCATCACGCCAACGGTCATGTACCTTGTTGACGAGGTACAGCGCACCATGCGTTACATGGCTGTCTCTTCCGCGCTCTATGCAACTCCTAAAGATTTGCTCATGGGTCTAACCGAACAGCAATTCGGTGAGATGGTAAAGAGCAAGTGGGCAACGATGGTTACCTCAATCTTGATGACCACGCGGGACAAAGACGGCAACGTACCGACTTACCAGCGATTAAACGCCGCATCCCCGCAGCCTTACATTGACGCTATCGCGGCATACGGCAAGCTGTTTAGCGGCGCTACCGGCGTACCGCTCAACTCTTTGGGCATCGTGCAGGACAATCCCAGCTCAGCCGAAGCTATAGCAGCTCAACGAGAAGATATATGCGTTGCCGCCGAGGATTGCATCGAGAGCAACCGCGAGAGCATGCGACAAATCGCGCTCATGGCTATGGCGGTCGCGAACAACAGCGGCATCGATGGCCTGACCAAAGAACAGCGCACGGTTATGCCACACTTCAAATCGCCTTCGATGGCGAGCCTTGCCGCGACAGCGGACGCGATGACCAAGGTTGCGGGTTCCCTTGAAGGCTTCGCGCAAACCGACGTTTTCCTAGAGGGAATGGGCTTCGATGCGTCAGAGGTCGAGCGCATCCGTTCGCAGATCGAAGCCAACGGGAACCGCGCGGCGCTCATGCAGATCATGGGCGGCGGCGGTAACTAATGGCTACCATTCCACGCGCGGCGCTGGATTACCTAACGGAGCAGATAAACGCTTGCAGCGCCGACGCTCAGGCGAAAGCCTTGAAGCTGCTTGAGAAGATAGACTGGTCTGACGTTGCGGCTGCAAGGCAGGCCGTTGTCGATGCAATCAACATTCTTGTTGCCGAATACGGCCTTGCATCCGCTCAAGCAGCGGCTGACTTCTACGACGCATCCCGCGAGCTTTGCACGGGCGAGAAGCTTGGAGCCAAGGCGTACACGGTGCACGACCCGAGAGCAACGGAAGGGGCGATTCGCGCTTTCGTGTCCAGAATCGTCAAAAACGGAGATATCGACGGATTCAACAAGGCGGCCTGCTCGCGCATCGGCTACGAGATAAGGCGAGACGCCAACGAGTGCATCGCGGAGAACGGAGCGAAAGACCCGCTCAAGCCCAAGTTCGCCCGAGTCCCGGGCGGCGGCGAGACGTGCGGGTTCTGCCTTATGCTCGCGTCGTTCGGGTACAACTACAACAGCCGCCAGAGCGCATCCCACGCGCATGACAACTGCGACTGCCGCATCGTGTGCTCATGGGACGATGACGGCGCGGAGGGCTACGACCCGGACGGCATGTACGAGCGGTACAACAAGGTCTTGGACTCCATAGGCGGCAGAAACGGCATCCGCGACGAATGGGATGCCCTGCCCGAGGAGGAGCGCGATGCCTACATCGCGAGACACGGTGGCAAGCAGGGTAAGGCATTCGACGCGTTCCTGAACAACCGAGTCAGCAGCGAGATAGAGAGGCGAGATCCGAGATGGTTTAAGACCGGAAACGCGCCAATTGAGACTTACCAAAGCGCTCGCGCCAAGAAAGAACTTAACGCATCGGAAAGGCTGACCTGCAAGAAGCTTCGTGAGAACGGGTTTGCTCAGCATATTCTAGAGCGAAGCAATGAGCACGGTGTAAAGACGGCGGATGTCCTCATTGGGTCAAGCATGGTTCGCGCTGATTACAAAACGCCACGTGGAGATGGCTTTAACTCTATAGATAGGCTTATGAGGGACGCAGGCAAAAAAGCTGACATTGCGATAATTCATCTGATTGAAGGAGAATCAACAATGTCAATGGAAAGCGCGATTAAACACTTTCAAAAATGCGGGAAACGACGCGGAATAAACGAAGCAATCGTCATCGACTACAGCGGAGACATAAGGCGCGTAAAGATATAGGCTTCTCACGCCAAGCGCCACAAAGGGGCGCGAGTAGAGAAGCCTTTAGACAATATGATTGTAGCATATTCCAACGGTGCGTTGGCAGAGCGGTTGAATGCGGCTGGTTGCTAACCAGTTGACGCCTTACGGCGTTCGCAAGTTCGAATCTTGCACGCACCGCCGAATTGGGTTGTAGCTCAAGGTAGAGCACGCGGATGTTAACAGCGTTGCGGGTTCGAGTCCCGCCGACCCAGCCACAGGCGGTTAGTTTAACGGCAGAATAGGAGTCTCCAAAACTCAAGATGCGAGTTCGATTCTCGCACCGCCTGCCATTTCAGGAATCAGCCCCGCATGGGGCTTTTTTCATGCCGGACGCTAGTGGTCATCCAGAATCGGAGGTGAAGGATGGGCAAACACTCATGGCTTGCCGCATCCCTGTTAATCGGGTTGTCTTTATTCGCTATCGGACTTGCATGCGGTTTCGCGGCCAAGCATTTTCTGCTCTGTTAACCGAGAATGACGCCTAGCAGCGTTCCGAGAATGCCTAGGATGCCGCCGATGGCCGTGCTCACGGACGCAACGACGATATCGTGCCTCCATTGCGACTTCTTTTCCACTTCGGCGTCACGTGAGCGCTGCTCGTGCTTTTCGACTGCCCAGTGCGCCATCGGGAGGACGGCGGCGCATCGACCGTCAATATCAATCATGACGAGCCCGAACCGATTGAACTCCGCGTACATTCCGCGAATCTTGTCTCCTCCGACGTCGATTTGAGACGCGGAATATTCGATGGGGTCGCGCTCGTGTTCTATGAGTCGTTTAAGAGCATTGATCTCTTCCGATGTAAGCGTATCGACGTCGAACGGAATGCGCTTACGATCTCGTTTTTGTTCTTTTGCCACCTTATCGCTTGTCCTATTAAGCGATTTTACTGCCGTAGCAACGGCATCGAGCTTCTTTTCAATTCCTGAGTACTGGTTCATTTGATACCTCCATGTTCGTAGGCAAATGATAGTACTTTCGCCCCGTGGAAGGGCGTCCACGGCGCTCAACGCAAAGCGCCACGCGCGGTAGACACGTAACGCCGCGTCAATTTCGGAAATCAGCCCCGCATGGGGCTTTTTCATATCGAGCCGTTGTATAGGCAGCGGCTTTTTTCATGCCCGCACGGGCGAAAAGGAGTGCCGCACGGCACGGAAAGGGGCGAATATGCCTAATCCCACCGACCCGACCACAGACCAGAATCAGGAGCCGAACGGCACCGACCCCGCGCCTGTCGATTGGGAAGCCAAGTACAACGAAGCTCAGGCGCAACTTGAAAGCGCGATCAAGCATTCGCGCGATTGGGAGAACAAGAGCAAGGCGAATTACGCCAAGGCGCAGGCTTATGACGAGCTTGAGAAGCAGAACAAGGCATCTGCTGAGCAAGTCGAAGCCGCCAACAAGCGAATCGCGGAGCTTGAGACTGAGCTTGGCGGCATCAAGGCGGAGCAGGAACACGCTGCAATTGTTGCGAGCGTGGCGGCGGCAAAGGGCGTTGACGCAACGCTCTTGTCGATGGTCAAGGGCGATACGCAAGAAGAGCTTGAAGCGGCAGCGGACGCGCTGAGCGCACACATGGCGAGCATCCCCGTATACCCCGCTGTCAACGACGGCGGCGCGAGCAAAGCCCCTGTATCAGCAATCGAGACGATTGAAGAAATCAAAAACCCCATTGAGCGCATCACCCAACGCGCTCAATACCTAAGCGCACATAAGGAGTAGACAACATGGCTGTTCCCAGCAACATCATCGATTCCACCGCGATGAACATTTCCCTTGACAAGGAGTTCGTCAAGAACTTTCAGGGCGAGTCCGACCGCCTTCTTGAGATTCTCGGTCTGTTCGGCGTTGAGACGGTAGCCGCCGGCACCGCGCTCAAGATGCTCAAGGTCACCGGTGCCCTGAACAACGAGAAGACCGATGCAACCACCACGCTGCCCGGTACTGGCACGTTCTCTACCGGCTCTTCCTCCGGCACCGCCTATGTCGAGGGTGACGAGGTCGCGCTGTCCAAGTTCAGCGCAGCGTGGGAGCCTGTCGGCGAGATTGATTCCAAGCCCTACCGCAAGATCACTACCGCTAAGGCTATCCAGCGTGCCGGCTACATCCCCGCCGTGGTCAAGACCGATAGCAAGATGCTGAGCCTTATCCGCTCCGGCATCGTGTCCGAGTTCTTCACCTTCCTCGCAAAGGGCACCGGCGCGGCAACTGGCGCTGGCTTGCAGGCCGTAGCCGCCAACGTTGACGCGAAGCTTGGCAACACGCTTGAGACCAACGGCGATGCATCCAGCAACATCATCCACTTTATCAACCGCGAGGATGCAGCCGCCTACCTTGGCACCGCGCCCATCACCACTCAGACCGTGTTTGGCATGACCTACCTCCAGAACTTCCTTGGCATGACAAACGTGTTCCTGACCAACGCCGTAGCCAAGGGAGCCATGTACGCCACGCCCGCCGAGAACATCCACGTTTTCGGCATCGACTTCGGCGCTCTTGGTTCCGCCGGTCTTGCCTACGAGGTTTCCGCTGGCGGTCTTATCGGCGTTTCCCACGCTCCCGTTTACGATCACGTTTCCGTTGAGACCAACGTTCTCACCGGCATGATGCTGTTCCCCGAGGTCAAGGACTACATCGTCAAGGGTACTATTACCCCTGCCGCTGCTTAGGTCGGTGACGCTCGATGAAGGCAACAGTGCTAATCAGCTACACCGACAAGTACACGGGTGAAGTCCACTGGCAGGGTGATACGGTCGAGCTTACGGCGGCGCGAGCCAAGGAGCTTACCGCAAGCCACCACGTTGCGGTAATCGAGGAAAAGCCCAAGACCACGCGCAGGCGCACCACGGCGAAAAAGACCGCCGAGTAAGGAGCGTGGGCGCGTGGCTCCTTTTGCAACATTTCTCGATTATCAAGACCGCTATGACGCTGGCGGCTATGACGAGCGCCGGATATCAACGCTGCTTCTGGATGCATCCGCGCTCATCGCGTCTTACTTGCCCGACACCGCAGACACAGCCGAGTTGTCGCAAAGCCTGACCGCCATAACGTGCGCGATGGTCAACCGCGCCGTATCGGCTGCAAGCGGCGGCTTTGCCGGCGTGAGCAATTACAGCGAGGGCGCGGCTGGAATGAGCGCATCGGTCACGTTCGCCAACCCGAGCGGGGACTTGTACCTGACCGCATCCGAGAAGCAGACGCTTGGCATCGGCACCGGGCGAATCGGCGTTTACGACCCGTGGGCTGGTGGTCGGTGATGCAACTGCTCAAAGGCGAGACGGTAACCGTCATCCGCACTTGTAAGACGTACGAAGACGGTTACCCGGTGGTCAAAGAGACGACCGATATCGTCCAAAACGCGCTCGTCCATCCGGGCATCACCAGCGATTTGAACGAGGGCAACCGCCCCGATGGCGTGAAGGTCGCATTCACCGTCGGTTTTCCCAAGACCTACCAGCAGGATTTGCGCGGCGCGTTCGTTGTGATCGACGGACGGCGCTACAGCGTGATAGGTGACCCGCAGCCGTGCTGCGAGAACTGCCCCACTGCGTGGAACCGCAACGTGGAGGTGAGCGCCGTTGAGGGTTAAGCTTACCAACATCAAGGGAAACCAAAGCGGCATCAGGGCCTGCCTGAAATCTGGCGGCGTTGTCGGCGAGTTGCAGCGGCTCACAAGCATCGCCGCGAGCCGCGCGTGTTCGATGGTAAGCGCCGACGATATGGGCGAGCCGTTCGCGGCAAACGTTAAAACCAACGGCGTTACAGCAGTCGGATACGTCAACACCGCCACGCCGCACGGAGACAGGGCGGAAGCAAAGCGCCATATTTTGCAGAAGTGCCTGTGAGGTGATGGGCGATGGACGTTACCAAGGCCGTCATCTCATGGCTCAGGGAAAACGGCGTCGATGCATACGTCGAAGTCCCGCGAGACCGCCCCAATGAGTTTTGCGTTGTGCAAAGGACCGGCGGCGGCAAGATTGGCGTTAAATGCAGCCCAACGGTAGCTGTCGATTGCTGGGCTGCAACGCAAATCGGAGCAAACTTGTTCGGCAACAAGGTAGAGCGGCTGCTAATCGATATGCCGGACGGCATCGACAACGTTTTCACCTGCGAGATCAACTCATTTTACGAAAACCCAGACCCAGACACAGGCTCACCGCGCGTGAGCCTTTTCTGCGTGCTCCAAACGAACGATTAGGAGGTAGTACATGGCAGAGGTTAACAACGAGACTAAAAACGTCTCTTCTGCCAAGGGCATCGCCGGCGGTTACTGGTTCACCGCACCGCTTGGTACCGCGTTGCCCACTGCGATCGACGAGACGCTTGATACCAAATTCGTCAATCAAGGCTTCTTGTCGGAGGACGGCATCAGCTTTTCGGATGAAAAGGATTCCGAGGACAAGACCGACCTCAACGGCGAGAAGGTGGACAGCGCCACAACTGAGATCAGCAAGGGCATGACGCTTACCTATCTCGAGGTCAAGAAGAGCGCTCAGGCCGAGCAGTACGGCGAAGCGAACGTAACTGACGCTAACGGCGTTCTTGATGTCAAGGACACCGGCGAGGACTTGCCGCACCGCTGCGGCGTGTTCAAAGGCGTCCTTAAGAACAAGCGCAAGATGATGATCATCGTGCCAGACTGCCAGCTCAGCGAGCTTGGCGACTTGCAGGTCGGCGGCGGCGAGCTGTTCGCGCGCGAATGCACCTACAACCTTTACAAGGACGCGACCCTTGGCTGCTACAAGCGCTTTATCTACGAGTCCACCGAGACCACGGCGAGTGGTGCGTAATGCCAGAGAAGAAGAACATCAAGACAGCCGAGTTCGAAGGCATGAAGTTCGAATACGATGCGGACGCGATCGCAAGTTACAAGCTCACCAAGGCTATCACCAACGTCGAGAAAGACCCCGTGGGCTACTTCGACGCCATGAGCATCATCTTCTGCGGCAAAGATGACGAGTACGCCGAGAAGCTTGGCGGCAGCGCCGCGAAGCTGGTGCAGCTCTACGAAGCCTGCGTTCAGGACAGCGTGGCCGCAAAAAACTAGCGGTGCTTATCAGGCTTGAGGAAACCGAGCCTGATAAGCTGAGGGCTGATTTCCAACAGTTCTACAACCTCAATCTTGACGGCATGGGCATCGATTACAGCTATGCCCATGCCGCCTGTCTCGCGGCGAACCTACCGCTTGAATCGCGTTGCGCCAAGGCGGATTGCGAACAGCTCCAATGGAGCACAACGGATTACCTGCTTGCAAGGGTGGTTGACGGCGTCGAGTGGCTTTGCTGGTCGAAGTCTAAAAAAGCGCAGAAGAAGGGCGCGGAGCCG
>OGYY01001001.1_pt1 | contig 26363 bp, 26 predicted proteins | sample 1576671 | NCBI WGS metagenome assembly OGYY01 (sample SAMEA3541593, study PRJEB24748) | human gut metagenome | biome: human gut; feature: human-associated habitat; material: faeces | place: China | collected 2012 | reverse complement strand
CGTCCCCGATCAAATCGGGGACGGGCCATTTACCTATTGTCACAGTCTTCTCGTAGATGCCGGCGGTTTTATCGGTCCATCAGCACCGCGTTTTGCAGTTTGGCTGCCATCAGCGTGTTTTTCAGCAGCATCGCGATGGTCATCGGCCCTACGCCGCCGGGTACAGGGGTAATATATCCCGCGACCGGCTCCACCGAGGCATAATCCACATCGCCGCAAAGCTTGCCATTCTCATCCCGGTCCATGCCCACGTCGATGACGGCCGCTCCCGGCTTCACCATATCTCCGGTGACAAATTTAGGACGGCCTACTGCTACCACCAACACATCGGCCCCCGCGCACACCTCTTTCAGGTTGGCCGTTTTCGAATGGCAGATCGTCACGGTGCCGTTTTCATGCAGCAGCAGCATGGCCATCGGCTTGCCGACAATGTTGCTGCGCCCGACGACCACACAATTTTTACCGGCGATTTCCACACCCGCGCTGTGAAGCAGCTCCATAACACCAGCAGGCGTACAAGGCAGGAAATTATAATCGCCGATCATGATATGTCCCACATTCTGCGCATGGAATGCATCCACATCTTTCATAGGAGAAATGGCCGCAATCACAGCTTTATCCTCAATATGCGCCGGAAGCGGCAATTGGCAAAGGATACCGCTGATATCGCTGCGGCCGTTCAGGCTGGCCACCAGGGCCAGGAGTTCATCCTGCGTGGTATCCGCCGGCAGGGCAAATTCTTCGGAGTAAATGCCCGCCTCGGCGCAGGCTTTCTTTTTATTGTTGACATACACGCGGGACGCCGGATCGTCCCCCACAATTATGACCGCCAGCCCGGGGACGATTCCCCGTTTTTTCAGAGCGGCCGTTTCCTCCGCTACACGGGCGCGTACTGCTGCCGCCACTTCCTTGCCGTTGATAATCGTCGCCACTTTATTCATCCTTTCTATTCTTCATCCCGGGGGGAATCCCCATCGTCGTTCTCGTCATAATCTTCCATATCCGCCGTTTCTTCCTCGCGGCTGTCCCCGTTCTCCGCAGCATCGAGTTCGCCGCTGATTGCCGCGTCCTCTGTGAGCAGCAGCTCTGCGGCGTCCCCGGCCGATTCGCTGAGAACCGGCGCGGCGGTTTCTGTTTCGCTGCTGCTCTCGCCGGCAAACAGATCGGTCGGCAGCTCATTGTGCCGGGATCGCAGCACCAACAGCAGCACGATACCCGCCAGTATGGCGAGAATCGCCACCACCTGTGACACCCGCATGGTCCCCATAAACAGGCTGTCGGTCCGCAGGCTTTCAATGGCAAAGCGGCCTACGCCGTACCAGATCAGATAAAGGGAAAAGATTTTGCCTTTAAACGCGTAGGCTTTTTTCGACACGATATGTAACACGATAAACCCGATCAGGCACCAGAGGGACTCATAAAAGAAAGTGGGGTGTACCGGCAGGAAGGCATCGTATTCCGACCCGTGGGCGCCGGACTGGATGATGTTGCCTGTCATCCCCCAGGGCAGGGTGGTATTGTCGCCGAAAGCCTCCTGATTAAAGAAATTGCCCCAGCGGCCCACCGCCTGGCCGATCAGGAACCCCAGCGACGCCAAATCGAACATGGCCAGCGTATTCACTTTCCTCCAGCGGGTCATAAAAACACCGGCGATAAAGGCAAACAGGATGCCGCCGTAGATGGCCAAGCCCCCGTTCCACACATAAAGGATGGAAACGGGGTCGGCAAAATAGGCGGCTCGTTCATCCGAGAAAAGGACGTAGTAGAGCCTCGCCCCAATAAAGGCGATCAGGGTGGACACCAGCACCACATCGATCATCCGGTCGGGATCGATATCGAAGGAGCGGGCCCGCTTCAAGGCATAAATGATAGCCAGCAGGAACCCGACAGCAATCAGCAGGCCATACCATTTAATGCTGATATTCAGTCCAAATATTTCCACATCCTTCAGCAAATAGGGGGAAATGTCAAATCGCCAACCCAGTCCCGGGAATTCAATATAATCCGTCATCACGCCCCCTCCTTTCCGGCAGGCAGTATAATTGACAGGGAAGCCGCGTCCCGCCGCAGACCTTCCCGCAGCAGCTCCCTGACGTCGTCCATGGTCAGGGTGGCAGCGGCGTCGATCATAGCAAAGGGCGGCATATCGCGCAGATAATCGTCCACCAGCATGTCCCCGCATTCCTCCACATTGTTCAGCCCGGCCACCATATGCCCATACTGGGCGTTGCGCGCCGCGGCAAACGCCGCGGGATCGATACCCTCCCGCCGCAGGCGGTCGGCCTCGTCATAGATGGCCTGCGCCACCCGGTCGGGGTCTTTGGATTCGCCCCCGAACAGGGACACCGCATAGCCGGGGCCGGAAAAATACTCCGCCCCGAAGCTCTGGTTAATCAGTCCGTCCGCCATCAGGGAGGCGTACAGCCGAGAGGAACGTCCGGCAATCAGTTCCAGCAGTACATCCGCCGCCATTTCCCGGCGGGCCGAGGGATATACGCCCGGCTGGGCCTTTTCCTTAAAGCCCAAGTAGAACAGCGGCGCGGACACCGGCATAATCTGCTCAACCCGCTCCTTTACCGCCGTTTCCGGTTCCTCAATCGCCCCCCGTTCGAGACTCCATGCCTCAGCCGGGCGGAGCAGCCGATCCGCGACCTCCAGTACCTGTTCCACCGTGACATTGCCCGCCACGGCCAGCACCATATTATGCAGGTTATAGAACGACCGGTAGCAGCCGTACAGTAATTCGGGCGTGATATGGGAAATGGATTCCACCGTGCCGGCGATATCGATATTCACCGGATGCCGGTGATACAGCGCCTCTAACATATTGATAAACACGCAGCGGGCGGGGGAATCCTCGCACATGCGGATTTCCTGCCCGATAATGCCCTGTTCTTTTTGAACCGTCTGCTCGGTAAAATACGGCTTCTGCACAAAATCCAGCAGTATTTCCAGCGACGGCCGGATATCCCCGGTACAGGTAAACAGATACGCCGTGCGGTCGTGGCTGGTATACGCGTTGGCCGACGCGCCGGTAGCGGCGTATCGTTCGAATGCGTCTCCGTCTTCGCTTTCAAACAGCTTATGCTCCAGATAATGGGCAATGCCCGCCGGCACTTCCGTTTCCTGCTCATCGCCGCCCATACGGAACACGTTGTCAATCGACCCGTATCGCGTGGCAAACACGGCGTAGGAGGAAGCATAGCCCGGCTTGGGGCAGACAAAAATCGGCAGGCCGGAGGGATGATCGATACGAACACAGGTTTCCCCGGTGCGTTTATCCACAAATTCCTGTTTCATCATGCGTCCTGTCCCCCTTTTTCAGCAATCAGGTAAACGCTGTCCAGCGCGACGTTCCGCGCCGCGGCCATGACACGTTCGCGGGTAACCGCCTCCACTTCCCCAGCGGCGCTGTCCGGAGAGGTCAGCTTCGGCAGCAGGGCCTGGGCCAGGTAATACCCGGCCAGCGTGGACTGCAGGTCGGGCACCGTTTCAAACTGGCTGGTAAGGCTGCGCTTGGCCGACTCCAGATCCTCATCGGTAAAATCGCCCCGCCGCACGCTGTCGAGCTGGCGCAGGATTTCCGCCCGGGCCTCCTCCACCTTGTCCAGCTGTACGCCGCTGTCCACCAGCATAATGCCTTTTAGGCGGTCAAAGCCCGCCAGACAGTAATAGCAAAGGCTCAGCCGCTCCCGCACATGCCGGAACAGCAGCGAGTGCGGCGTGCCTCCGAACAGAGCCACCATCAGCCGGGCCGCGGATACGTCGCCGTCCGGCTCCGCCATGGGCAGGCGGAACCCCATCACCAGCTTGGACTGATTGACGTCCATGGCCTCCCGGCCTTCCGCCACCTCCGGCTTGGCCGGCGTATCGGTTTTGGTAACCACCGGTACCGGATGGCGGTCGATCGCCGACAACTGGCGGCGGAAGGCATCGGCAACCGCGTCGCCGTCGCCGCCCTGCACGATGATGCGTATCTGCGCTTCGGAAAGCGCCCGTTTCCACGCCCCGGTCACGTCCGCCGGCGTCAGAGCCGCCACCTCATCCGCCCGGCCGTAACGGGATATGGCGTAAGGCTCCCCTTTGCACAGGAGTTCTTCACACCGGCGGCGGGCATAGAGGCGTTTTTCATTGATTTCGGACTCGATCGTTTCGATCAGACAGCGTTTCTCCTGCTCCACGTCTGCGGATCGGAACAGGCCGTCCTGCAAAGCGGGGTCGAACAGCATCCGGCAGAGCAGGCCGGCGCACTCGGCGGCAACCGGTTCTTTTTGGAGGGCCATCCGGTCATTCAGCGACTGCGCGGTCAGCACCAGCGCCTGGGCCTCTCCCAGCCGGCTGACATCGGCTGTGATACGGGCGCCGTACAGCTCGTCCAGCCGGCGCTGAAGCGCGGTAAAGTCCGGATAGTCTGCGCAGCCCCGCCGGAGCAGATAGGGCAGCAGGGCATAGGCGGCCGCCGTTTTTTCGGCCAGCGGCAGCAGCAGCGCCACGGTAATCTGCATGGTTTTGAATCGGCTGTCGCTCAAACACAGCATTTCTGCGCCGACGTCCAGCGGTTGTTTGGTCGGTTGCAACGCCATCACCTCGTCCATTTCATATAATGGTATAGTATACCAGCTTTTCCTGTAAATTAAAAGGCCATTGTGTCTAATTCAAAAAGTTTTTCCCTTTCTACACAGAGCATTGGCAACAATCTCCAAAGGTAATTAATTAAACGTTTAATTATATGGCGATCCGCCAATAGATAAACGTTTAACCATCTGATATAATAGCCTCAGGGCAAAGCCCTGGGGCTTTGTTTTTTTATGGCTGTATTCAGGCTATAACATTCAAAAGGAGGTACCGTTATGTGCACACCCGCAGCCGTAGACCGGCGCCTGCACGACGTCATGCACGCCCACCACAACACCATGCGCCAGTATTTTCAAAGCCATGGCCTGTTTAACGGGCAGCCGGTGATGCTGTTTGAGATACAGCAATCCCCCGGCATTACACAGAAAGAGCTCGCCGACCGCATGAATATTACCCCGGCTTCGGTAGCGGTCTCCATCCGGCGCATGGAGGCCGAGGGCCTGGTGCTTCGCCGCCGGGATCCCCGCGACGCCCGGCTCCAACACCTAATGCTCACAAGCAAAGGGGAATCGCTCGATGAAGCCTGCCGGCAGGCGCGCGACATCATCATCGAAGTGCTGTATGAGGATTTTTCCCCCGACGAGCTGGCCGGCATGGATCGGATGCTGCGGCATATGCAGCAAAAACTCGACAAGGCGCGGCAGCTTTTTCCGCCCCGTCTTGGGCAGGAGGGTATTCATGAAGACTAAAACCGCCGCCCCGTCCTATTTGTCCTTTGCCCGGGCCCACTGGCCCTGGCTGGTTGCCGGCCCGTTGTTTATTGCCGCGGGAGGCGTCTGCGAAGTCATACAGCCCCGCTTCATGGCACGCATTGTCGATGACGCCATTGGCGGCGAAGGGCTGTCCGAACCCGCGCGCATGCAGATTATCGGTCAGAACGCGGTCTACATGGTGCTGTTGGCCCTGCTCGCGATTGTGGTCGGCGTACTCGGCATTGTGTTTATCTCCGGAGGCACCTTCCGTTTCGGCGCCTCCCTGCGCAAAGGGCTTTACCACAACGTCCTGCGGTTTTCCTTTGCCAATACGGACAAGTTTTCCTCCGCATCGCTGGTTACGCGTCTTACCAACGATGTGACCAACGTGCAGAACACGTTTATCCAGACCCTGCGGATGACAACGTTTACCGCCGCTATGTTCACCGGCGCGCTCATAAACGCCTTGTCGGTCAGCGCAAAGCTGGCCCTGGTTACCGTTTTCGCCGTTCCGGTCATCGCGGTCATTGTCGCGGTCATCGTCACCAAGGGATTTCCCCTGTTTGAAAAAATGCAGAAGCGTATCGATATACTTAACCGTCGGGTACAGGAATAGGTGACCAATATCCGCGTCATCAAATCCTTTGTCCGGGAAGATTACGAAAAGGACAAATTTGCCGACGCTGCCGACCGGCTCTGCTCCATATCCATTAAGGCCTCCGGCCTGATGGTCACGGTAATGCCCCTCATGCAGCTGGTAATGAATCTCACCACCGTCGGCGCCCTGTGGATGGGCGGCGGCATGGTGCAACGGGGCGACATGCCCATCGGCGGGCTGATGTCCTACAGCACCTATATCATGCATATTCTGATGTCCATGATGATGATGTCCGTGGCCATCATGATGTTCTCCCGCGCACGGGCGTCCGCCGCCCGGCTGAAAGAGGTGCTGTCGGAGCAACCGACCATTACCGATAAAGAGAACGCCGTGACAGCGCCCATTGCTTCCGGGACGGTGGAATTCCGGCACGTCAGTTTCCGATATTCGGACTCCTCCCCCGACCGGGTGCTCGACGATATCAGTTTTACCGCCCATGCCGGCGAGGTCATCGCCGTTGTTGGCGCGACAGGCGCGGCCAAGACCACCCTGGTCAACCTTATCCCCCGGCTCTACGACGTCAGCGAAGGCGCCGTACTGGTGGACGGTGTGGACGTGCGGGACTATGCCATACGCACCCTTCGTGAGGGTGTGGGTATGGTCCCGCAGCAGAATGTGCTGTTTACCGGCACCATTGCTGAAAATATCCGCTGGGGCCGCCCCGACGCCACCGACGAGCAGGTAGAACAGGCGGCAAAAGACGCACAGGCGCACGATTTCATCATGAGCTTTCCGGACAGCTACCAGAGTATGCTCAGCCAGGGAGGCGTCAATGTTTCCGGCGGGCAGAAGCAGCGTCTGTGCATCGCCCGCGCGATGATTAAGCAGCCTCCCGTCCTGATTTTGGACGACTCCACCAGTGCGGTGGATTCCGATACGGAAAGCCGTATCCGCGAAAGCTTTTCCCTTCACCTGAAAAACACCACCGTGTTCCTTATCGCCCAGCGCATCAGTTCAATTAAAACGGCGGACCGCATCCTGGTGCTGGACAACGGGCGCGTGGCTGGTTTCGGCGCCCATGACGACCTGATGAAAAGCAACGCCATCTACCGGGAGATTGTATCCTCCCAGCAGAAAGGAGGCGATGACTAATGCCAGGACCCCGTATGGGCACAGGGCCGGGCGGCCCCGGCCCCGCGCCCCAGAAACCCCGTCATACAAAACGCACTTTAACCCGCCTGCTGGCCTATCTGCGGCAGGATATCCCGCTGCTGATTCTGGTATTCCTGTTTATCCTGGTCAGTACCGGCGCGCAGCTCGCCGCCACCTGGATGCTGACCCCCATTTTCGACACCATCGCCGCCGGGAACGGGCTGGGCAAAACCGCGGTGTACCTGCTGGCCCTGACCATCATTTATCTAGTCGGCGTGGTTGCTACCTGGATTCAGAGCCGCGCTATGATCAAAATATCCCAGCATATGGTACGCCGTATGCGCAAAGACCTTTATGCGCATATCATGCGGCTTCCCATCCGCTTTTTCGATACCCAGGCTCACGGCGACATTATGTCCCGCTTTTCCAACGACATGGACATTGTCAGTGAAACGCTGAACAACGCGTCCGTACAGGTGGTCTCGTCTATCATTTCCCTAATCGGCACTGTGATCAGCATGCTGATCCTCAGTCCGCTGCTTACCCTACTGACCATGATCCTCTTTCCGGTCATGATCCTGCTTTCCAGAGCATTTATGAAGCGGAGCCACCGCTATTTTGCCGAACAGCAGAAAGCTTTGGGCGACCTTAACGGGTATATGGAGGAAACGGCGGAGGGACAGAAAGTGGTACAGATTTTCTGTCACGAGCGGCAGGTCGAACAGGGATTTGACCGTCTGAATGAGGAATACCGGCAGAAGGCCACCAAAGCGCAGGTCGTGTCCGGTGTCATCCACCCCCTGATGCAGCATATCAGCACCTTCAATTATGTACTGGTAGCCACTGTGGGCGGGGCGTTGGCTCTGCAGGGCGTTTTTACCCTGGGCAATATCGCGACCTTTCTGAACCTTTCCCGGCAGTTCGGCCAGCCGGTTTCTCAGATTGCCAGCCAGTTGTCCATGATCCAGTCGGCGCTGGCCGGAGCGGAGCGGGTATTTGCCATCCTCGATATGGAAACGGAACCGGAACCCTTGGCGGGCGACATCCGGCTTATCCGGGAACCCGGAGGCTATGTCTGGCAGCATCCGGACGGTTCCCACATCCCCGTGCACGGGGATGTACGGCTGGAACACGTGACTTTTGGGTATGTGCCGGAGAAGGTCGTGCTGCGCGATATGTCGCTCTATGCCAAACCCGGCCAAAAAATTGCCTTTGTCGGCTCAACCGGCGCGGGCAAAACCACCATCACCAATCTGCTGACTCGTTTTTATGATATACAGGAGGGCCGCATCACCATAGATGGGGTCGATATTCGTCAAATCGCGCTGCCCGATCTGCGCCGCTGCCTGGCCATGGTGCTGCAGGATACCCACCTGTTTACCGGCAGCGTACGGGACAATATCCGTTACGGTCGCCTGGACGCCACCGATGAAGAATGCGAAGAGGCCGCCCGGTTGGCCAACGCCCATGCATTTATCCAGCGCCTGCCCCACGGCTATGATACGCCGCTGGACGGGGACGGCGGCAACCTGTCCCAAGGGCAGCGGCAGCTGCTCAATATTGCCCGCGCCGCCGTAGCCGACCCGGTCATTCTGATCCTGGACGAAGCCACCAGTTCCGTCGACACCCGCACGGAAAAACACATTGAACAGGGTATGGACCGACTGATGGAAAACCGCACCACCTTTATCATCGCCCACCGGCTGTCTACCGTGCGGAATTCCAACGCCATTATGGTCATCGAACAGGGGACCATCCTAGAACGCGGCGACCATGACGATCTCATGTCCCAGCTCGGGAGGTATTACCAATTGTATACCGGTCAATTTGAGTTGGAGTAACAAACCGTTAAATAAAACAAGGGCCGGACGCTGCAGCGCCCGGCCCTTGTTGCCAAAAAGGTATATACTCTCCCGCATGAAGCTGACCTAAAAGAGATTGAACCGTTATCCTATCACGTGTAGGTTCCGTTTGTAGCCGATGAGACTGTCCCGCTATACGCTGACCGCTTTCTATGCATCCTCGGTTTTAATTTCCATGTTATCCATAGCATAATCGATGCATTGATTCACAAACGCACTGCGGCTTATTTTGTTTTTGGCTGCCAACCGATCAATTTCCTCCAGCTTTTCCCTATTGACGCGAACGGTAATTGGTTCGTTTTCATATGGCTTTGGGCAAAACGCTTCTTTCATAATAAAGCCTTCCTTTCCATAGAGAAATTTGTGATTAAATTGTAATAAATCTTACGCATTAAATATAGATTCGAAAACCGCCGTTAAATTCGACCACATTCGGCTTATTTTTTACACATAAGGGAATAAAAAAAGCGGCCGCATATAGCGGCCGCCGGACACAACCAAGTGAGACTGATTTATTTGGAATCTAAACGATTTTTGGCAAAGGCCAGCATGGAACCCATAAAAGCATAGATGGCCGCACGGGAAACCGCGCTGATCAGTGTCGACAGAAAAACCGTGCCGCTGAAGCCACCGTAACTGCCGGCCGCCGATACGACCGACAGAATCAGTCCCATCAGAATAGCTACGGGGGTCAGGATAAACAGTACAACCGAAACCCAGGTCAGCAAAGATCCCAAAATATTGTTGGATTTTCCATACAGGCGATGGATCAGGGATTCCCGCGGCGGCTGCTGGGAATAGGGGTTCGGCGTATAGCTGCCCTGGCCATACGGGGGCTGGGTATACATCGGCTGTCCGGGTTGCTGGGGTTGCTGCGGTACGGGAGGAGGCGTTTGGGGCGCGGGCTGAGTCGGTACATAGTTATTATTGTCCATTTTTCTATCTCCTTTTATGTATAGTATCGAGCGAACGGGGCAGATATAAAATCATCCGCACATTCGTAATCAAATGTATTTTATAATGGTTTTCACAGGGTGTCAATAGTCCCCTGCCGATTTTATAGATAATTTGCCTATTTGTTATCCGCCTTCCGTTTTGCTCTCAGGATGGCGCCGCTCTTGACCTTTCCCCCTTTTTAAGATAAAATAGCACTGACTTACAAAAATTATGCTAAGGAATGGTGTCCAGTATGCTGTTGTGCCCTTCAATTTTGACCTGTGATTTTGCCCGGCTGGCGGATGAAGTCGAACGGGTTATCCGGGCGGGCGCCGACCGGCTGCATCTGGATGTCATGGATGGGGCGTTCGTTCCCAACCTCACTTTTGGGCCTCCGGTCATTAAATGCCTGCGTCCCTTGACCGCCCTTCCTTTTGATACGCACCTGATGCTTTGTTCCCCCGATCGCCTGATTGATGATTTTATTAAAGCCGGGTCGGATATCTTGACGTTTCATGTGGAAAGCGATGTAAACACCGAAGATCTGCTGCGTACCATCCGCAGACACGGAAAAAAAGCGGGGCTGTCCTTAAAGCCGGACACCCCGCCTGAAGCCGTTTATCCTTTTTTGTCCCTGACAGACCAGATCCTGGTGATGACCGTGGAGCCGGGCTTCGGCGGACAGGCTTTCCGTGAAGAGATGCTGCCCAAGGTTTCCGCAATCCGCCGGGAAATCGACCGCCGGAACCTTCCGGTATCCATCGAGGTAGACGGCGGCGTCGGCCGTGGGAACGGCGCACGTCTCGCCGCCGCCGGAGCCGATCTGGCCGTCGTCGGCAGCGGATTTTTTACGGACAGCGACCCGGCCGGGCTGGCGGCCTTTTTCCACGGGCTATAATGCCGGCTGACCGACCGCCTGCATCAGGCGCTCCAGCGCATCCCCGATTGTGATGACGGTGCCGTGTTCCGCGGTAAATGCCACCGCTGTTTCCCCTTCTCCGGCCGCCTGCCCGAATTCGGACAGCAGATGCCATACCTGGGACGGCGTGCGGGACGGATATATGACCAGACGATAGCCGCCTTCAAAGCGGTACAGCGAGCTGGCGAGCAGCGGCGGCAGATGACCGACCGTTTTGTGCAGTCCGGCGGCCAGCCGCAGCAGGTTATCGGTGTCGGCCACGGAAAACACACGCGGTTTTTCCATTCGCCGCATCCGAATCTGGCGGCGGCGAGGCATGGGCGTAATCAGCAGCAGGCACCCGTCCTCCACAGGAAGCGCTTCCACCAGCATGTGTTTTTCCGGCGGCAGCCCGGCCTCTTCCCGCGCCGCCGTCAACAGTGACTGAAGCGCCTGCCGGGTTTCCGGCTCCTGATAATCCAGGCTGCCAAAACTAACGCCCATGCCCGACAATTCCTGGTCGGACAGAAGAATGGTCAGACAGCCGTTCCCTAAACGTTCCATGTGCACAGCCAAACCCCTCCTTTGGTCTGTAAAAAATCCATAGAGATTTATTGTATTATGAATCTATGATAATCGCTGCGCCGCTCCTTTTCAATAGGAGAAAACTGGGCGCCCGGAAAGATGTGACGCTTATGGCATGGGGCTTTCCCCGCAGGCTATTTCTTCCTACCTATAAAGAACCGGCCGCTTCGGCCGATATGGCGCTGTTCCAGCAAATCCAGCGGGTCTATCTGCCGCTGTCGTACGCGGGCCGGACCCTTACCTGCCGGTTTTCTCCCGGCGAGGCGGTCACACAGGGAGATTTGCTGACCATGCCGGATGAGGACGATCCGCTGCCCGTCAAATCCACGGTAGACGGCGTGTTTAACGGACTGCGGGAGCTTTCCCATCCATTATATGGGACTTTGACCTGCGCCGTGATTCGTCCCGCCATTCTGCCCACGCCCCGACCGGAATCCGATAAACGGCTGGCGCCTACGCCGGCGCAGGTTCTGGCCGCCGCCAAAGCCGCCGGGATTATCGACGAAACCGACGGCGTCCCCCTGTTTCAGAAGCTGGAGTCCTGGCAGCAGGAAGGCTGCCACTTCCTGGTGGCCGACGCCGTGGAAGCCGAACCATACGCCAGCAGCGCATGGGCTTTGCTGCGTTCTGCCGGCGAACAGATCAACAACGGTTTGTGGCTGGCTTCGCAGACCGTGGGCGCCGCCGGGTCACACATAGCCGTCCAGGCATCCCGCAAAGCCCTGCGGAAACTGCCCGATGTACTTAACGGCCGCTTGTTTTCCGTGCCGAAATCCTATCCCGTCACCACACTCGTCAACGCCGGCAGCGATATTCGCACCGGCGTCATCGGCGCACAGGCCTGTCTGGCGCTCCACCGTGCCGTGACTCTGCGGGAAAACCACAACAGCGTCGTGATAACCGTATCCGGCGACGCGGTGGAACACCCGCAAAACATACGGGCGCCCTTCGGCACACCCGCCGGCGAGCTGCTCCGCTTCTGCGGCCTTAGCTGCAATCCCGCTCAGGTCATCATGGGGGATGCTCTGACCGGCGTCGCCATTCCCTCCGCCGGGCTGCCCATCCTCCCCGGCGTAACCTGTCTGCTGGCAATGAAAGAAGCGCCGTCCCGCTCACAGCCCTGCCTGGGATGCGGACAATGCGTTTCTGTATGCCACGCCCGGCTCATGCCCGGCGAAATCGCGCGGCAGGTGGAAAGCATGCATTTCGACCGGCTTCTTCCCCTGCATCCGGAACAGTGCGACGGATGCGGCGCCTGCTCCTACGTCTGTCCTGCCGGAAGAGATATCGCAGCCTTGGTAGGCGAAGCGACCGAGGCCGGCGGACGCATTTTAGTAAACTGGGGGGATACAGATGGCTCTTAAAGCAACGCCCGCCCCCTTTCTGCGTCATGTGGAGCGTACCGGTTCCCGGGAATGGACGATGGCGCTTGTCCTGTTGCCCCTGTCCGCTTTTTCTGCGGTTTATTATGGCTTCCGGCCGGTTCTGCTGCTGGTAGCCGGCATCGCCGCCGCCAACCTCTGTGAACTGTTTGCCTGTATGCTGATGCGGCGGCCGACGCTGGCGGATGGTTCCGCCACGGTTACCGGTGCGCTGGTTGGACTGTTGATGTCGCCGCTGTCTCCCTATTGGCTGCCGGTTTTGGCCGCCGCTTTTGCTGTTCTGGTTGTCAAAATGCCTTTCGGCGGGCGTGGTCACGAGCCGTTTCATCCGGCGGCAGCGGCTATGGCCGTCATAACACAGTGCTTTCCCACGTATGTGTTTACCTATCCCACGCCTGGCCTGTCCCAGCCCCTTCCACTGGGACAGGCAGCGGCTATCGCTACGGAAACGTCGCCAGCCGCACTTTTGGCCTCCGGTACCGCTCCCGCTTATACGCCGCCGGCCTGGCTTCTCGGGCAGATACCCGGTCCCGTTGGGGCAACGGCGGCTATCCTGCTGCTGGCCTGTGCCGCCGTGCTTTTCATGCGCCGGGTAACGTCTCCCCTTATCACGCTTCCGTATCTGCTGACCTGCGCGGTTTTCGCCCTATTGTTTCCCCGCGTAGACGGCGGCGGATGGACCGTCATTTTAGCGGAGCTATGCTCCGGCTATTTATTGTTTTCCGGCATTTTTCTGCTCCCGGCCGCCACTACGGCGCCACGCGGATGGCTGGGCCGCATCGTATACGGTATCGGCGGCGGGGTGCTCGTCATGCTGCTGCGCACCTTCGGCCGCTTTGAAGAGGGAGCCTGCTTTGCTATTCTGCTTATGAACGCTTTCTCCCCCGTCATCGACCGATTCTGCTGGAAGTTCGTGTACCGTATTACAGCGGGACGGAAAGGAGGATCCGCATGAATCATCAGCTCCGCCCCATATTCACCTCCACTTTTCTCACCAATAATATTGTCCTCGTCAAGGCTGTGGGGTTGTGTCCGATTATTGCGGGAGGGGTAACGCTGAAATACGGCGTTGCCCTTACGCTTTGCACCATGGCTGTACTGCTGCCCTCCTGTCTGTTCATGGCCGGTGTCGGCGACCGCATCCCCAAATGGCTGCATCCCCCAGTATATACGGTAGCGGCGATGCTGATGATGACAGGGGCTGCGGCGGTCGTCAGTCGCCTCATCGCCCCGGAAATTTACGCCGCCCTCTATCTGTTTTTGCCTCTGATGGTGGTCAGCACCATTTTCACTTACCACGCCGGCGGTTTTTCAGCCGGCACCCGGCCGCTAATGGCCGCTGTGGACGCTATTGGTTCCTCGCTGGGTTTTGGTCTGGTTATCTGCTTGGTCTCCTCCCTGCGCGAACTATCCGCCTACGGTACACTGTGGGGCATTCCTCTGCCTCTTCGGGTACGGTTCCCTTCCGGAGCTCTCCCTTTTGCGGCATTCTTACTGCTCGGATTTATGGCGGCACTGCTGCAGTATATTAAAAATCGGCTGCTTCGCCGCCGTGAGGAGGCCGGCCTATGAGCGATATGCTTATTTACCTGCTGGCTGCGGCTTTTATTCAAAATCTGGTGCTGACGACTGGGTTCGGCAGCTCCATGATGATGCGGATTGTGAGGCGCCCGGCGGATATCCTGCCATTCGGCGGTCTGCTCACCTTTTTTACCCTTCTGACCGTTGCCATCGCCTATCCGCTGGACTTGGCGATTGGCACATCCTATCTGTCCAAGCTGTTCCGACCGCTGATGATGGTGGTCATCGTCTCGCTCCTGTACCTGTTCGCCTATGGGCTGGTGAAAAAAAGCGTGCGCTTGTCGCGGCGAATCGGGCATTTGCTCCCGCTGGCTGCTTTCAACAATGTGGTTATCGGTGTGGCGCTGATTATTAACCACCAGTTTTTCGCCACTTTTTGGGGAGCAGTGGGGCTTGGAATCGGCGCCAGCGTGGGGTTTGTCCTGCTGGTTTTGGTCCTGGCCGAGGGAAACCGGCGGGCGGATCATCCGGATATGCCCGACGCGTTCCGGGGCTTGCCGGCCTCGCTGCTGTACATGGGAATTCTGGCACTGGCCCTGATGGGGTTTTCCGGCAGCGTTTCTTTTGTTTAGGAGGACTGTTTTATGATAATCGACGCACACGCCCATGCCTTCCCGTCCAAAATTGCGGCCGGCGCGCTGAAATCCCTGACCGACAACGCGCGGCGATACGCCCACATCTACGGCGACGCGCAGGCACACACTGACGCGACGGTGGAGGGGCTGGCCGCTTCTTCCCAAAGGGCCGGCATCGATATCAGCCTGGTCCTGCCGATCGCTACCTCCGCCAAGCCCTCCCATACCCTTAACGACTTTGCCGCCGCCACGGATAAGCGGCCGGGGCTGCGCTCCTTTGGCAGCGTACACCCGGAAAACCCGGATGCGCAGGCCGAAGTGTTCCGCATTCGGGAGCTGGGGCTGAAGGGCATCAAACTTCATCCAGAATATCAGGACTGCTATGTGGATGAAGAACCGACGATAAACGTCGTGCGGGCGGCTGCCGAAAACGGCTTATGGGTTGTGTTCCACGCGGGCGCGGATATCGGCAAGCCCCCGCCGTTCCATTGTACGCCCGAACGGGTTTGCCGCCTGCGGCAGGCGGTGCCGGACGCCAACATGATCCTGGCGCATATGGGCGGCTATCGGATGTGGGAGGATGTGCTGGCCCACCTGAGGGATATGGACGTTGTATTGGATACCTGTTACTGCCTGCCCAATCATCCCGACCAGCATGACCTGTTTGCGGCATTGATTCGTGAAAATGGTACCGATCGGGTTCTGTTTGGCACGGATTCTCCCTGGGCCGACCAGGAACAGACGCTGCGGATTACCCGCGATTTTCTTTCCTCCCATCGCTTTACCGGGGCAGAAACCGCTGCGATTATGGGCGGCAACGCCGCCCGCATTTTAGGAGTGACGCTATCATGAAGAGATGTACCCCTATGGAAACAACGCTGCGGGTATTGACCGTTCTTGCTGTGGTCGGCTCCCTGATTTTCACCCTGATGTCCGGTGAACAGGTCATGCTTTTTCAGCGGGAGCTGCTGAATATAACCCGCCACACGGTGGCTGTCATTATCGGTGAAGGCTCTTTTTTAATCGAATGGGCGCCGCTGCTGCTCAAATTGCTGTTCTTTATGACCCTGGCGCTGCTAATCTGGTCCATATTGCTCATTAAAGGAACCAACCGTCGTTCCGCACTGGTCGGCGGGCTGGCCAGCGTCGTCATTCTCGCGGTGGCGCTGGAGGTGCTGCAATTTGTGCTTCCCTATCGGCAGCCGTCCATGTCCGATTTTTTATGGTGCGTCGGCAGCGGCGGTTTCGTGTCCGTTTTCCTCTTTCTCGGCCAGTGGGCATGGGAGCGCTGGCCATCGCTGGTAAACCGCGAAACGGTCCTTTACGTGGTATTCGGCGCCATTACAACGGTCGTCAACATCGTATCCTTCCAGTTCTGCTTCAATTTGCTGGATATCCCCACGCTGATTGCCAATGGCGTCGCCTGGATTTTGTCGGTGTTGGTGGCGTATGTCACCAATAAACTGTTCGTTTTCCAGAGCCACAACGAGCGGATGAGTCAGTTTTTCCTGGAAGTGCTGATGTTTTTTGCCGCCAGGCTGCTGTCCTTCGGCATCGATGAGCTGGGCATGTGGCTGATGGTCGATATCGCCCATATAGGCGGCGGGTTGTCCAAGGTGGCCATGAACGTGGTGGTACTGATCCTGAATTACATTTTCAGTAAATGGCTGATTTTTTCATCTCACACGTCAAAGGCACCTGAAGACCATGCGGAATAAAATCAATAAATCCCCCCGGAAGGCTTAGGCCATCCGGGGGGATTTATGTGCCGCCATTCATTAAGAAGCCTGTGGGAATCCGCTGCTGCGGTATTGACCGCCTTCCGTATCAATAAACAGGGCTTCCGCTTCCGGTATGTCTTCAACTAGCTGCATGCCCTTTTCCCTCCCCAGCACAAAACAGGCGGTGGAGAGCATATCCCCCAGCACCGAATTCTCACTGAGAATCGTAACGGACGCCAGCCCATTGTTCACCGGCCGGCCGGTGGACGGGTCCAGGATATGATGATACCAGACGCCGCCCTGTGTAAAGCCCCTTTCATAGCTGCCGGATGTGACCACCGACCGGTTCTGCACCCGCACGGTGGCCGCGAGGCTTTCATCCCCGGCGGGATCGCGAATGCCGATGGAAAAGTCTCCGCCATTCTTACCGCCTATCGCCAAAACATTGCCGCCCAGATTGATCAGTGCGCTCTTAACGCCATTTTCTTCCAAATATTCCCGCAGCCGGTCCGCAATGTAGCCCTTGGCGGCGCCGCCCAAATCGATGCCGGCTTCCGGATCCGCCAACCGCACCCGGTCACCCTGTATGTTTATCCGCTCGCATCCGATATGCGCGACAGCATCGGCAATAGCCGCATCCGCCGGCACCCGAGGATGATCCCCGGTGAAATTCCACAGGGAGCTCAGCGGTTCCACTGTGATATCGAATGCCCCACCGCTCATTTCACTGACGCGCACCGACTCCCGGATAAGGGCCAGCGTATCGGAGGAAACGGTCACCCACTCTCCCCCGGCAGCGTTAATGCGGGATATATCGCTGCCCGGCAGAGTGCGGCTGAACAGATTTTCATAACGCGTAATCTCCCGCACACAATCTTCCAGAAGTCCTTCGTCCGCATCATCATCATAAATAGATAAAACAACTGTCGTATTCAGGGCAACTACCGTTTTGGTCATTACGGGCTTATCCGCTCCGGCGCGGCATCCCGACAGCAACAGGGCCGCCAGAACCGCGGCGGCGGCCGGCCGATTTCGATAAAAGCCCATGACAACACCCTCCTCCATTTGGTAAAAACAGTATACCGATTTTTGTCAAAAAAATCAAATCGGATCATATAGTAAATGGTAAAGACTATTTGTATAGACGCATATGGCCATTTTGCGTCAATGTGGTAAAATATACGAAAAAAATAACAGGTTTGTAACAACCGTTGCGCCGCGCTGCGGATTGTGCTATAGTCACAGTTGATCTTTTGCCGTTTTCCGCCTTAACCGTGGGAAACGTAATATATGAAACAATGAAAGGAGGGAGCCGTTTGCGGGCTATATCTTTAAACAACAAACGCATGGAGCCATGGGTAATCACGGTTATTCTGACGGCTCTGCTCCCACTTCTTCCCGAATATGCGGCGCCGTTTTTGGCCGGCGGTGCATTAGCCGCCGCCTATCAGGACGCCAAACGTCATCGGCGCCTGTTCACGGTGGGGCCTCTTGGCAAAATCATGCTGGTGTATCTGGTGTTTTTATCCCTCGGCATAATCTATAGCCGCGACGCCGGCTCAGCCTTTTACTCCTGGATTATGTGGGGCGTCATGCTGATGCTTTATGTGGCGCTGCATACCGTCCTCATCAGCCGCCGGCGGATAGACACCGCTCTGCTCGGCTTATCGGCCGCCGCGGGCGGTGTGGGCGCGCTGGCCTGCATACAGTACCTCATGCGGGTTCTGTTTGGCTTCAGCGGCCATCTTCAGGTCTGGTATCCGCTGGATTCATTCCTGTTCAAAATTTCCCCCATCAACATCAATCTGGAAGTAGTGGGCGACCGCGCCTGCGCTACGTTTACCAATCCCAACATCATGGCCCAATATCTCGTTATGGTCATACCGTTTGTGGCGCTTTATGCTTTTACGGGGGAACGGACACGGCTGCGGATGTTCAGCCGCGCCTGTCTTCTACTCGCCGTCTGCGGCGTCGCCTTTTCGTTTTCGCGCGGCAGCTATCTGGCTCTGCTGGCGATCGCCGCCATTTTTGCCGTGGCCAACATCCGCAAGCTTTCGCTCGTGCTTCTGACGGCGTTTTCCGCGCTTATGGTGACGCCTCCCGCTGTGTTTGAGCGGCTGTTCTCCATTCGCAAAACCGGCGCCAGCAAACCCGTTACGCCGTCGTTGGATTCCGCGCTGAATACAGCGGGCATGCTGATCACCGGCCCGGGTGCAGATAAAGCCATTAGCGAACGGTTCCAGGTCTGGTATCTGTGCCTGAAAAGCTTTCTTGACCATCCCCTTTTCGGCATTGGTTCCGGCGTGGGCAATACCAGCAGCATGCTGCTGGCAAGCAGCGTCAATGTGCCGCATGCCCACAATTTGGTGCTGCAGCTTCTGGTGGAGGGCGGCATCATCGCCCTGGGCATTTTTGTTTTTGCCGGATTCAAGCTGCTGCAGGGCGGCATCCGGCTGACCCGGCAAACCGGGGAAAGCCGTCGCATCGGGATCACCGTACTGGCCTTCATCGCCGGTTTCTGTGTCAACAGCATGGTCGAGTTCCCCTTCTTTACGCCTAAGCTGATCGGCGCGTTCCTGCTGGTCCTGGCGTTGGGCGATGCGGTTTGCCGTCTGTATCTGGAGCAGAAGGTATCTCCTCTGGCCGACGTGGTGATGCCGCCGGTTTTCCGGCAGCATTCCGACCAGGTCACCATTTCCCGTATGAAATAAACAGCCGCGCCGCTGTTAATCCGGCGTACCTTGTTTTAGAAAAAATCGCTCTGCGGAAAACTCCGCAGAGCGATTTTTTAAAACCGGCACAGCGGTTGCATTTCCATGCTACTCTGTGCTATACTACCTCTATTCTGAATCGCCGAGGTGTTGACATTGGGCATATCCCGCGACCAAACCCGCAATTTCTGTATCATCGCTCATATTGATCACGGTAAATCCACGCTGGCCGACCGCATTTTGGAAAAAACCCAGGCAGTCGCTCTGCGGGATATGGAGGACCAGCTGTTGGACAGCATGGATCTGGAACGTGAACGGGGCATCACCATTAAGGCGCACGCCGTTACGGTATCCTATAACGCGCAGGATGGGAAACCGTATGTGTTCAACCTGATCGACACCCCCGGCCATGTAGACTTCAATTACGAGGTGTCCCGTTCCTTGGCCGCCTGCGAAGGCGCCATCCTCATTGTGGATGCCTCACAGGGGATTGAAGCCCAGACGCTGGCCAACACCTATCTGGCGGCCGAACATGGGCTGGAAATCGTACCCGTTATCAATAAAATCGATCTGCCCTCCGCTCGTCCGGAAGAAGTGCGGCAGGAAATTGAGGATATCATCGGCATCGACGCCTCCTTTGCGCCTCTCGTTTCCGCTAAACAGGGGCTTGGCATCGACGAGGTGCTGGAGGCCATTGTGCAGCATATGCCGCCGCCTTCCGGCAGCGACGACGCCCCCCTGCAGGCGTTGATTTTTGACAGCTATTATGACAGCTATAAAGGCGTTATCGTGTATATCCGCGTCAAAGAGGGCCGCCTCAAGGCCGGCGACGCCATCCGCATGATGGCGACCGGCGCCCGGTTCGACGTCGTGGAAGTGGGGCTTATGCGCCCCGGCCGCCTCGAGCCATGCGACGAGCTGCGGGCCGGCCAGGTGGGTTACATTGCCGCCTCTATCAAAACGGTCAGCGAAGCCCGCGTGGGCGATACCGTCACCTTGTGCGACCGGCCCGCGCCGGAGGCGCTGCCCGGGTACCGCAAGGTCAACCCGATGGTCTTTTGCGGTATCTTCCCGGCGGACGGCGCCCACTACCAGGATCTGCGCGAGGCACTGGAGCGCCTGCAGCTCAACGACGCCTCCCTTACTTTTGAGCCGGAGACCTCTGTGGCGCTCGGCTTTGGTTTCCGCTGCGGCTTTCTCGGTCTGTTGCACATGGAGATTGTACAGGAACGGCTCGAGCGCGAATACGACCTGGACCTGATCACCACCGCCCCCAGCGTGATTTACCGCATCACCCTGAACGACGGCACGGTGCTGCATATCGACAATCCCACCAATTATCCCGATCCCGGCACCATTTCCCTGGCGGAAGAGCCGATCGCCAACGCGCACATCCTGGCCCCCAAGGATTATGTCGGTAATATTATGGAGCTGTGCCAACAGCGCCGGGGGGTGTTCCTCGACATGAAATACCTCGACCCCACCCGGGTGGATATCCACTATGAACTGCCGCTCAACGAGATTGTTTACGACTTTTTCGACGCGCTGAAATCTCGTACCAAGGGATATGCCAGCTTCGATTATGAACTGAAGGGATATGTCAAATCCGACCTCGTCAAACTGGATATCCTGCTCAACGGCGACGTCGTGGACGCGCTGTCCTTCATCGTGTTTTCGGGCAACGCCTATGCCCGCGCCCGCAAAATGTGCGAGAAGCTGCGGGACAATATCCCGCGCCAGCTGTTTGAGGTACCAATCCAGGCCGCAATAGGAGGTAAGATTATCGCCCGTGAGACCGTGCGTGCCATGCGCAAGGACGTGCTGGCCAAATGCTACGGCGGCGATATCACCCGGAAAAAGAAGCTGCTGGAAAAACAGAAGGAAGGCAAAAAACGTATGCGCCAGCTGGGAAGCGTCGAGGTTCCGCAGGAAGCCTTTATGGCGGTACTCAAGCTGGATGAAGATTAACGCCCACACAAACAGGAGGGACATGGCTATGACAGAACCCATCGGTCTGTATATCCATGTCCCTTTTTGCGTCTCCAAATGCCCCTATTGTGACTTTTATTCCCTGTCCGGTCCCACGGATGAAGGGCTGGATCAGTATACCGCCGCCGTGGAGCGAGAGCTATCCGCCTGGTACGCCCGGTTTCCCGAGGAGGCCGATACCCTGTATTTCGGCGGGGGAACCCCCTCCCTGCTCGGTCCGGCGCGCCTTACTCGCCTGATTGAAAAAGCCGCCGGTTTATGGGGCCTGCATGGAGCCGAAATCACGCTAGAGGCCAACCCCGCCGACGATCTTTATCCCCTCCTGCGGGCTTTTGCCGCGGCGGGCGGCAACCGGCTGTCCATGGGAATGCAAGCGATAACCTCGGGGGAGCTGTCCGCCCTGGGACGGCGGCATACGCCGCAGCAGACGCGTCAGGCAGTCGAGGCAGCCCACCGCGCCGGCATCGATAACCTGTCGTTGGATATCATGCTGGGCATCCCCGCCCAGACCACGGAATCGGCCGTTGCCGCGGTGCATTCCGCAGCCGAATGGGGGGCGGCCCACCTTTCCGCCTACCTGCTGAAAATCGAAGATGGCACCCCTTTCGCGGCGCGGCGGGATGTGCTGGCCCTACCCGATGAAGACGAGCTGGCCGACCGGTATCTGGCCGTCGCCGACGCGGCAGAGCAGGCGGGCTACCAGCAGTACGAAATTTCCAATTTTGCCCGTCCCGGTCGGGAAAGCCGGCACAACCTGAAATACTGGAACTTGCAGCCCTATATCGGCATCGGCCCGTCCGCCCACTCTTTTGCGGATGGGCGGCGGAGCTATTACCCTCGTGACCTTATCGCGTTTATAGCCGGAAATGCCCCTATTCCGGAAACGCCGCCGGATGAAACGGTCGCAGAAGGCTCCCCGGAAGAATACCTTATGCTGCGTATGCGGCTGTCGGCCGGAATTGACGATCCGGCGTTCCGTCGCCGCTTCGGCAGGCCCCTGCCCGCCCTCTGGCGGCAGCGAGCGGCGGCCTTGCCCCCCTCGCTGGTCCGCCTGTCCGCGGACGGTTTCCAGCTGACCCGGGAAGGGTTTCTGGTCTCCAACACGGTCATCGCACACCTGTTGGGATTATGAGCGTAAAATCGTAACCACACAGCCGCCGGTATTGTCTTTTGACAGCGAATACTCAGCGTCCTTCGGCACTGGAATGCGGTCGCCTTTGGCGTAATAAATCTCCACATCCTGTCCGTCACTGTTCACCTGCAGATGCTTCTCCTCATACGGAAAGGTCTTCAGGTAGGCAATATATTCTTCCAGGCAGATGTTTTTTTCCTGCATAATGGCGGCATGGATTGGTCCCACATATCGAAAATGCCACGGTTCCTCCGCCACGCCGGTGATTGCTTCCCGCCCCTTGGGATACCGCTGTACAAAACCGTACCGGTAAGCGTTTTCCATAATCCATTTGGTATCGCCTTGGCCGGTAAAGTCCCCGCTGACATATTCATTGAAAAACAACGAAAAGTCCACGGCCAGGCCGGTATGGTGTTCGCTCTGTCCAGGCTGCGCGACATACCGGGCGGTATGCGCGGCGCCGTTTTCCGATACGGAGCGCGCATAAATCGACCGCTGGTCGTCGGCGGTTCGATATCCAGCCACCACATTGATGGTATGGTTGCCGGTCTTTTCATAAAAATCCTTTAGCAGGCGGTTGAGCGGTTCCATAACCCGTTCTTCAACCATCACGGTCTTATCCCGCACATAATAGCTGTCGTTTTTATTTTCATAAATGCTCACCAGCCGGCTGTCGCTTTCATCCCACGCATAGGTACTGTTTACAAGGGACAGCAACCCGGATTGCCCCTTCAACTCATCGGCCGCCAGCCAGGTCACATTACCCGTGGCGGACGTTCCGGACTCGCTCAGCTTCAGACCGGTTGTTTTCGGCGTATTACCGGCAGACTGGGCGGGCATGTCCATCCCCTTCCATAAAATACCGGCTGTTACCAGCAAAGCAACGGCCGCCACGCCTGTGCCTACCCAAAGTTTTGTTTTCATAAAACCAGCACCTCCCCTGTGAATACTCTTAGTATACCCACAAGGAAGGTGTCGTATTTGACTATTTCGTCGTGATTTCCTTACGAAAATCATACGGCCCCCTTGCAATCGTCTTACATCCGGATGGGCAGCGCCACGACAAATTCGGTGTATTCCGCGTTGCTGCGCACCGAAATGCGCCCCTGATGCAGCTCTACAATCTGCTTGGCGATCGCCAGGCCCAGCCCCGCCCCGCCGCTGCGTGTCTGCCGGGCGGAATCGAGACGGAAAAATTTTTCAAATATGCGGTCGATCTGAGCGGGAGCAATCTCATCCCCATGGTTGCGCACGGAAATGGCGGCCCACCCGCCGTCCCGCCACGCCGTAATCTCAATTGTGGTGTTGAGATAGCTGTAGCTGACCGCGTTGCGCAGAAGATTATCAAACACCCGCGCCAGCTTATCCGCGTCGCCAATCAGGGTAATTTCATCCACGATCCGCACCGCGACTTCCAGCTGTTTTTCCGCCAGAACCGGATAGAACTCCTCCGCCAGCTGCCGCAGCATAACGCCCAGGTCAATCCGGTTGTTTTCCAGCGTAATCGACTGCAAATTAAATCGGGTGATATCAAAGAATTCGTTGATGAGCTGTTCCAGACGGTAGGCTTTGTCCAGCGTAATCGACGTGTATTTGGCCCGCTGCTCAACCGGCAGGTCAGGCGATTCCTCCATCAGGCTGAGATAGCCGATAATGGAGGTCAGGGGAGTCTTGAGATCGTGCGCCAAGTACACCACCAAATCGTTTTTCCTCTGTTCGGCTTCCCGCGCCATCTGCTGGTTGTGGTAAATGGTATACTGCAGGTTGCGCAGGGATACCTCCACCGATTTGATTTCATCGGGAAACTCCAATACCTCGCGGCTGTCGGTGACTTTATCCAGCGCCCCGCTGATCGTTTCAATGTATTTTGCCGCCGTGGACAGGGTCGAGTAAAAGCAAAACAGGGTTCCGCCTATGTATATCAGCACCAGCAACACGTCCCGTATTTCATACAGCCCGTACCAAAGCGTGCCGAACATGGATTGTAGGATACCAAGGTATACCAGTTGGAACAGCAGTAAGCCCATAATAAAGGCGCCGTTAAACAACAGAAGCCGCAGGAACAGCTTACCCAGCAGGGAGTTTTTAATCCGCCTAGATATCGTTTTTTTCAATTTTGTACCCTACCCCCCACACGGTTTTGATAAAGCGCGGTTTGCGCGGCGGTTCGTTGAGCTTTTCCCGCAGACGCCGGATATGCACCATCACGGTGTTGTTACAGTCGAGGTATTTTTCGCCCCACACCCGTTCAAACAGTTCCTCCGCCGATACCACCCGGCCATTGCTTTCGCACAGGGTCCACAATATCTTAAATTCCGTAGGCGTCAGCGATACCGGCTTTCCATACAAAGAGCACTCATGGGTGTCGTTGTTGATGATCAGCCCGCCATAGTCGAACACGCTGTCCGCCTTCTCCTCTTTTTCCGGTTCGTTATATCTTTTGTAACGCCGCAGCTGCGCCTTGACACGCGCCACCAGCTCCAGCGGGTTAAACGGCTTGGTAATATAATCGTCGGCGCCGATGGTTAAGCCGGTAATCTTATCCATATCCTCCACCTTGGCGGTGAGCATGAGAATGGGGTATGTATACTGGCTGCGGATGATCCGACACAGGGAAAAGCCGTCGGTATCCGGCAGCATGATGTCGAGGATCGCCATGTCGAGTGGCTGGGTGCGAATACATTCCAGCGCCTCCTGCCCGGTATAACAGGTATGAACCGTATACCCTTCGTTGGTGAGATACAGTGTGACCAGATCGGCGATTTCCCGCTCGTCGTCCACGATCAGAATATGCATGATTCCACCCCTTTTTTGTCTTCTTTGATTGTACTGTTGTTATACTGTGCGTTGCTTTACGAAAAGCCGGCCGAAGTCTTACGATTTTATGACGATCACGGCTCTTTATGAGAGGCAATCCACTCCCGGACCTTTTGGGACAGCTCCCTGTCCTTTATACGGCGCAGGGACGGAAACGCCCGGTAAAAGCGCGCGGCCCGCTTGTCCCGCTCCTGCAATCGCTGCTCATACCGGTGGCGGAGTTCTTCCAGCTCTGCCCGGTTGCGGTCTTTAACCTTAACGGCCGCCGCAGTCCCGGCAGCCAGGTTTTTCCCCAGCCCTTCCGCCAGCTCCCGGATATGGTTCTCCATCTGCTGCAGCAGGCGCACCCGTTTTTTAATTTTCATCAGGGCGGCAATCGTCATCCCCAAATCTACCGCCAACAATATAAGAGCCACCCCCAGCAGGATGTGCCCCGCCACCGGATGCACCCAGCGGATCAGCCGTATGATCGGCGGATGGACCACCCGCACCACCAGCAGGCAGGCCAGTCCCCACAAAAGGGAAAATTTCAGGCAGACGTATCCCCCTATCTGGAAGGGCTGGTCGGAATAATCCCACCATTTCTGGTGAAAAATCTTCTCCAGAATAAATCCTGTAAGAAATTCAATGAGGGACGTTACCAGCACCGAACCCGCAAACAGCAGAAACAAATTGTTCGACACTGGCAGCAGACAAAACAGGATAGCGGCAACGCCGAACCCATATACCGGGCACACCGGACCGGCCAGAAAACCACGGTTAACAAATTTGCCCTCATTGACAGCGGCAAACACAACCTCGCAGCACCATCCTATCACGGCATACAGCAAAAACACCCATGTCCATTCATAAACGCTGTTCGGCATGCGAAACTCCCCTTTATACATCCAAAACATAGATCATTCGCCGCCAGGCAGCCGTAAAGCCGGCATTTATCATTTTGCATAGCATCGCGACCAAGGCAGCGCTTTGTCCCTAATTATATAGTAAATTTCGCAGAGACCAGAAAAATGGAGGTGCGCCCCAGCGCAGGAGCCGCCTTGCGGCGACAACCATTCTTCCGATGTTTTTTGCTTAGCAAAAGACATTTGGCTCCA
>OGYY01000994.1_pt1 | contig 26515 bp, 25 predicted proteins | sample 1576671 | NCBI WGS metagenome assembly OGYY01 (sample SAMEA3541593, study PRJEB24748) | human gut metagenome | biome: human gut; feature: human-associated habitat; material: faeces | place: China | collected 2012 | reverse complement strand
AAAATGATAGAATTGGCTAAAAGACGGCAATCACAATATGCAAAACAAATTGAATTTTGTGTGGCGGATGCGACCGATAGAAAAAGTATATTAGAATTAAAAAGAAATCGAGCCTTTACGAAAGCAGTTTCTAATATGGCAATTATGGATATTACGGATATTGAACCACTTCTTATGGCTGTTTATGAACTGTTGCAGGAAAGCGGAATTTTTGTCTTTGCAACGCAACACCCTTGTTTTGTCACGTTGACTGAAAAATATATGACACCGCACAGTTACTATGATATAGCGATTGAAGGGCAACCGAAAGAGCAGATTTATTATCATCGTTCCATACAAGATATTTTTAACCTTTGTTTTAGAGCTGGATTTGTCATTGATGGATTTTATGAAGAATGTTTTAAAACCAACAAAGAAATTCCTATGGTAATGATAGTAAGGCTTAAGAAGGTAAAACGTGATAGCTTAAAATAAATTCAAGTTTGTCGGGTAAATAGCAAACCCAGCCGAGCCAGTCAACGGTCAAGATGAACGGCGCATATGTGAAGTGCTCCCCAAAAGTTGGACAAAAGTTATGCGGCAAAGCCATTTTGAATTCTGTATTGGACAGGACTTAACCCATTCAATTTTTCTTTGATTCGGTTATGGTTATAGTATTCAAGATAAGCGATCAGTTCCTGGCAGAACTCGTCTAATGATTGGAACGTCCGCAGGTATAGCAGTTCCGATTTTAACAGTCCGAAGAAGTTTTCCATAACCGCATTGTCCAGACAGTTTCCCTTTCTGGACATACTTTGCCGAATGCCTTTTTCTAACAGTCTTTTTTGATACCTGACGTTCTGATATTGCCAGCCCTGATCCGAATGAAGGATCAGCCCGCTGCTGTCCGGGAGCCGGGAGAATGCTTTATCCAGCATCTCATCCACCTGGCGGTAATTAGCCCGTTCACTGATGGCATAGCTGATGATCTCACCATTATACAGGTCAAGCACAGGAGAGAGATAAAGTTTGCTTCCAAACAGGGAAAACTCAGTCACATCAGTTACCCATTTCTGATTCGGCCTTTCCGCATGGAAATCTCTAGCCAGTAGATTTGGTGCAATCTTGCCGACTTCTCCACGGTAAGAACGATACTTTTTCATTCGTACCATACATTTTAGGCCTGACTCCTTCATCAGCTTTTGTACCGTCTTGTGGTTCAGACAAAAGCCTCTGTTGCGTAATTCCATACCAATCCGCCGATACCCGTACCGGCCTTGATTCTCCTGATAAATTGCTATGATTTCCGCCCTTTCTTTTGCGTATTTATCCACAGCATTGGCTTTCCGGGAATGATAGTAGTATGTACTTCGGGGAATGCCGGCCAGTTTAAGTAATGCTGCCAGAGGATAATCACGCCTTAATTCTGTAACAGCAGCCACAACATCGCTTATTCGGGTTTTTCCCGCTTCTGAATTAAGGCGTTTAATTTTTTTAGGTAATCATTCTCCATTCTCAACCGGTAATTTTCTTCTGACAGCCGCTTGTTTTCCTGTTGCAGCTCCGACTGTTCCTGCTTCTTTTGTCGTTTTTCGCTACCTTTTGTCGCCTGCTTTTTCATAAGTCCCCGTGCACCTTCCTTTTGGAATTTCTTCTCCCACCGGCACACTGTTACAACATCAAGGCAAAAGTGCATAGCTGTCTGTGTACAGGATAAGTGATGTTCCTGCTTGTATTGTAACACTTTTAGGCGAAACTCGCCATCAAAGCCTTTTTGTCGGCCAACCAGATTTCTGCTTAGAAGTCCTTTTGCACCATGCAGCTTATACAAGTTTACCCATTTTTCAATCGGCGTACAGGATACGCAAAATTTCTCGGATGCCTCTTTGCGTGTATGCCCTTCCAGTACATACTGAACAACTGCTAATTTTAATTCCTCACTGAACAATTCTTTTCCCATAGATTTCTGCACCCCTTTCGTTGACTTTCTTGTCCAACTTTTGGGGTGCAGTTCATATGCGCAGCCGTTGACAGCCCCGCCCGCCTTTGCTGGTAGGCAATCAAGGGGCGACAGCAAGAAGTGCCACCGCCCCGCACTATTATTCAGAAAGGGGAATTTCCATGACCGACCAGATAGCCTATCAAGAATATATCCAGCGCAGGTACAACGCCTTTTGCAAGACTGTTATCCGCTGTGCCGCCTTGGACAAGATTTTGAAGCTTAAACGGCAATGGGAACGGCAAGTTTCCCTTGACTATCTGATGAACGAGAAGTTTGTCCAGTTTGCCGCGTCGGAGCCGGACGAGGAATACCCATTTACCGTCTGCGGTCAGACCGTCCTGCTCTGCAACGCCGCCCTTGCCGACGCGATCTCTGTTTTGCCGGAGCAGACGCGGGAAGAAATCCTGCGCTATTACTTTCTGCGCCAGCCGCAGCGCGTGATCGGCGCGTGTATTGGCCGGTCACGCAGCACAGCGGGGCGGCATATCCAGCTTGCCTTGCAGCGGCTACGCGAAGAAATGGGGGTGAGCCGGTATGAGTAGACTTCTCCCCTATGAAACAATCCTCAAAGCCCGTGAGGGCGACCCAGAAGCCGTGAACGCTGTCCTGCTCCACTACGCCGGATATATCCGCTATTTCTCAAAAGTGAACGGGCAGGTCAACGCCGAGGTGGAGGACTATGTAAAGCAGCGGTTAATTGACTGTCAATTCAAGTTCCGGCTTGACGAACCACCGGACAAGTCATAAAAACTGAATACCAGCCGCCACCGACGCGGCCAGCGAAAGCAGTAAGTCTTGAAAAAGATTTACTGCTTTTTTTGTTGTCCGGCTCCGCTCCCGGCCATTTTGCCCCCTGCCGGTTGTAGTAGTAAGCGAGGAGGGAATTTTTCTGCCCTGGTGTTTGGCATTTGGAGCATTTACCCGTAGTAGAGGGCAAAGAGAAAGGATTTCTCCAACACCGGGTAGAAACCACTGCGTCCGGTGTCATTTTAGCGAAAGCGGGCAGGAATGCCCTTTACAGGATTAGTAGTAGCAGAAAAAGAGAAACAAACTTTTGTGGTTGCAGTTTTCCAAAAAAGTGGCGGACGGAAGTGAGAGAAAGTTTGCAGTCACGGAGAGCAAGTTTCTACCACGGTGCCAAAATCCGCAATTCTGCAGTTTTGCCCCTCGCGGGAAACTTGTTGGGGAGTGCCTTCCCCAAACCCTGCTCATGCGCCCTTACGGGCGAGAAAGGAGGTCACACCATGCGAAAGAAATACAACACGCCCCACCGCAGCCGCGTTGTGAAAACCCGGCTGTCCGAAGATGAGTATGCCGACTTCACAGCGCGGCTTGCGCCCTATGGTATCAGCCAGTCCGAATTTCTCCGGCAGGCGATACGGCGGGCGACCATACGCCCGGTTGTCCATGTGTCGTCGGTCAATGACGAGTTGCTTTCCGCTGTCGGGAAGCTGACAGCCGAGTACGGCAGGATCGGCGGCAACCTCAATCAGATTGCCCGGTATCTGAACGAATACGGTGTGCCGTACAACGCCCTGTCCGGCGAAGTCCGAGTCGCCATTTCCGACCTTGCAGCCTTGAAGTTTGAAGTCTTGCAGAAAGTAGGTGAAGCCGTTGGCAACATTCAAACATATCAGCTCTAAAAATGCCGACTACGGGGCAGCCGAGCAGTACCTTACCTTTGAGCATGACGAGTTTACCATGAAGCCTACCCTTGATGAAAACGGGCGGCTTGTCCCCCGTGAGGACTACCGCCTTGCCACGCTGAACTGCGGCGATGAAGATTTTGCCGTAGCCTGTATGCGCTCCAATCTCCGCTATGGCAAAAACCAAAAACGGGAAGATGTGAAGTCCCACCACTATATCATCAGCTTCGACCCACGGGACGGAACGGACAACGGCTTGACCGTTGATAAGGCACAATCGCTGGGCGAGGAATTTTGCAAAGAGCATTTCCCCGGACACCAAGCCATTGTCTGCACCCACCCGGACGGACACAATCACTCTGGCAACATTCATGTGCATATCGTCATAAACAGCTTGCGGATTGAAGCTGTCCCGCTTCTGCCCTACATGGACAGACCAGCGGACACGAAATGCGGCATGAAGCACCGCTGCACAGACGCAGCTATGGAATATTTCAAGTCCGAAGTCATGGAGATGTGCCACCGGGAAAATCTGTATCAGATTGACCTCTTGCATGGCAGTAAGAACCGAGTGACCGAGCGTGAATACTGGGCGCAGAAGAAAGGGCAGCTTGCCCTTGATAAAGCCAATGCCCCGATGATAGCGGACGGTATCACGCCCCGGCAAACCAAGTTTGAAACCGACAAGGCGAAGCTGCGGCAGACCATACGCAACACCCTTGACCGGGCAAGCACCTTTGACGAATTTTCAGCTTTGCTTTTGCAGTCGGGAATCTCCGTCAAGGAGAGCCGGGGGCGGCTGTCCTATCTCACGCCGGACAGAACCAAGCCCATTACCGCCCGGAAGCTGGGGGATGATTTTGACCGTACCGCCGTCCTTGCCCTTTTGGAGCAGAACGCCCACAGAGCCGCCGAACAGACCACACCCATACCCGAATACCCCGGTAGCATGACGGGGCATTTGCAGAGGGAAAAATCCGCCAAAATCGCCCCGAAACAGGACGGTTTACAGCGCATGGTTGACCGGGAAACGAAACGAGCCGAGGGCAAGGGCGTAGGCTATGACCGCTGGGCTTCCCTGCACAATCTCAAACAGATGGCGGCTACCCACAACTTTCTCATGGAGAACGGATTGCTTGACCTTGACAAGCTGGACGCAGCCGTGGAGAGCAGCCGGAAAGCCCTTTCCGAAGCAAGGGAAAGTCTGCGGGGCATTGAGCAGACCATAGCCGACAAGAAAAATCTGCGAAAGGTTGTCAGCGATTACCGCCGAACCCGCCCGACTATTGAGGAACACAAGAAGCTGAAAGGCAAAAAGACAGAAACCTACTACCGGGCAAATGAAGCAGATTTCATCATCTATGAAGCCACCCTGCGCCAGCTAAAGGTGCTTGCACCGGGAAAGAAGCTGCCTGCCATTTCCAAGCTGAATACGGAGATTGAAGCCCTCATTTCCGAGAAAAACGCAGCTTACAACACCTACCGCACCGCCAAAGCCGAGCATGAGCAGCTTGCCACCGCCAAGCGGAACACCGAGCAGATACTACACGGCACACCGAGCCGTCAGAAAAAGCACGAACAGGAGCGTTAAAAACCGACCCGAAATGATACCGAAACCATACAAAAGGCTGGGGGTATAGCTTACCCTACCCGCAACACACCCACCCTTGCAAACGGGGCTTACAGGGCAGATTTTTCCCGAAAATGACACCGGGAACATACAGATTTTGCCCCTGTCCCCTCATACCCGACCAAACCGAAGAAAGGAGCGTTTTTTCATGCCGAGAATGAGCAAGAAGCGGCGGCTGGAATGGGCGTTCTTCCTCAATGAGCGAAACCGCATTACTTTCAATGCCCTTTGCCGGGGCTGTACCCATGACTGCAAGCAGAGTTTTAGGGCTATCGTGGTACTCTGCCCCCGGTATTACTCAAAGAGATGGAAAGCCCGCCCCGCAGATAAGGAGAACCAAGATTATGTCAGATAACCGCAAATATTATTACCTCAAACTGAAAGAAAGCTATTTTGACGATGACGCTATCGTGCTGCTGGAAAGTATGCAGGACGGTATGCTGTATTCCAATATCCTCTTGAAGCTGTACTTAAAATCGCTGAAATACGGCGGCACTTTGCAGCTTGACGAGAATATCCCCTACACCGCCCAAATGATAGCCACCATTACCCGCCAGCAGGTCGGCACAGTTGAACGGGCTTTGCAAATCTTTATGAAGCTGGGGCTTGTCGAACCGCTGGACAACGGGGCTTTGTATATGAGCAATATCGAGCTTTTCATCGGTCAGTCCTCTACCGAGGGGGAGCGCAAGCGCAGGGCAAGAATGAAGATTTCAGAGCAAAAACGGCTTAGTGGACAAGTGTCCGAAGCAAAAGCGGACATTTGTCCACCAGAGATAGAGATAAAGAAAGAGATAGATATAGAGATAGAAAAAGAGAGAGAGTCAGAACCAGGACGAGCCGCTCCCGCTGCTTACGGCAGATACAAAAATGTGATTTTGACAGATACGGAGCTTTCCGAACTGCAAGCAGAACTGCCCGACAAGTGGGAGTATTACATTGACCGGCTATCCGGCTATATCGCTTCCACTGGGAGGAAATACAAGAACCATGCAGCCACTATCCGCAGATGGGTGGCTGACGATACCGCTAAAGCTGTCCCGAAAAGGGGCATACCCGATTACAGCTACAAGGAGGGAGAAAGTCTATGAAACCAGCTTTTGAAGATATGAATTTACAGATACCAGCAGTCACCGCCGAGCCGGAGGACTACACAGGTGAGGACGGTCTGCTCTACTGCGGCAAGTGCCGGACACCGAAAGAAGCCTATTTCCCGGCTGATAAGGCTACCCTGTTTGGGCGTGACCGACATCCGGCTGAATGTGACTGCCAGCGGGCGCAGCGCATGGAGCGTGAAGCCGCCGAACAGCAGCGAAAGCACCGGGACAAGGTGGAAGAACTGAAACGCCGGGGCTTTACCGACCCGGCTATGCGGGAATGGACTTTTGCCAATGACAACGGCAGAAACCCGCAGATGAAAACCGCCCATTTCTATGTGGAGCATTGGGAGGACATGAAAGCCGGGAACATCGGTTATCTGCTCTGGGGCAGCGTCGGCACAGGCAAAAGCTACCTTGCTGGGTGCATTGCAAACGCCCTCATGGAGAAAGAAATCTCCGTAAAAATGACGAACTTTGCCATTATCCTGGGTGACCTTGCCGCCACCTTTGAGGGCAGGAACGAATATATTTCCAACCTCTGCCGCTATCCGCTGCTTATCCTTGATGATTTTGGAATGGAGCGTGGCACAGAGTACGGATTGGAGCAAGTCTACAATGTGATTGACAGTCGTTACCGAAGCGGCAAGCCGCTGATCGTCACGACCAACCTCACGCTTACCGAGTTACAGAACCCGCAGGACACGCCCCACGCCCGGATTTATGACCGACTGCTTGAAATGTGCGCCCCGGTCTGCTTCTCCGGCGAGAACTTCCGCAGGGAAAGCGCACAAAACAAGCTAAACCGCTTAAAGCAACTGATGAACGATTGAAAGGAGTTCGCCTATGACCGAGAAAAAAGAGCATATCAGACACGACATGAAAAGCACCGCACCCGCCGACTGCGTGACGGAAATCCGCATAGGGAACTCCGTCCTTGTGGTGTCCGGCTTTTTCAAGCAGAGTGCCACGGAAACCGCAGCCGACAAAATGGCTAAGGTGCTGGAAGCGGAAACCGCTACGCAAAAATCGGCAATATGACGGGCTGTAAAGAAGCATTTTTCACATTTTGCCGCTATACACGCCGCCCCGCTGTATGGTACAATCAAAGTACGGAATAGTGGGGCTGGCTGTCGGAAACGGAGGAAACCATGTTAAGACAGACAACCCAAAACCTTATTACCGCCCTTTATCCGAGATTATCCCATGAAGATGAACTGCAAGGAGAAAGCAACTCTATATCCAACCAAAAGCGCATTTTGGAAACCTACGCCAAGCAGAACGGCTTTACCAATCTCTGCTGGTACACAGATGACGGTTATAGTGGTGCGAACTTCCAAAGACCCGGATTTCAAGCCATGCTTGCAGACATTGAAGCCGGGAAAGTCGGCACAGTCATCGTCAAGGATATGTCCCGTTTAGGGCGAAATTATCTTCAAGTGGGAATGTATACAGAAATGCTTTTCCCGCAGAAAGGCGTCCGCTTTATCGCTATCAATGACGGAGTGGACAGCGCAATGGGCGACAACGATTTTACCCCGCTGCGTAATCTTTTCAACGAATGGATGGTGAGAGATACGAGCAAAAAAATCAAGGCAGTTAAGAAAGCAAAAGGCATGAGCGGTAAGCCTGTTACCAGCAAGCCCGTGTACGGCTACCTCATGGACGAGGACGAAAATTTCATCATTGACGAGGAAGCCGCCCCGGTAGTCAAGCAGATTTACCAGCTTTGCCTTGCCGGGAACGGTCCGACCAAGATAGCCCGTATGCTGACCGAGCAGGAAATCCCCACGCCGGGAACGCTGGAATACCAGCGCACAGGCAGCACACGCCGCTACCACCCCGGCTATGAATGTAAGTGGGCGACCAATACTGTTGTTCATCTTCTGGAAAACCGGGAGTACACAGGCTGTCTTGTGAATTTCAAGACGGAAAAACCATCCTACAAGATGAAGCACAGCGTAGACAATCCCATTGAGAAACAGGCGATTTTCGAGAACCACCATGAGCCAATCATCGACTTGCAGACGTGGGAACGGGTGCAGGAGTTACGCAAGCAGCGCAAACGCCCCAACCGCTACGATGATGTGGGCTTGTTCTCCGGCTTGCTGTTCTGCGCCGATTGCGGTCATGTGATGTACCAGCAGCGGTATCAGACCGACAAGAGAAAGCAGGATTGCTACATCTGCGGCAGCTATAAGAAGCGCACCGCCGACTGTACGGCGCACTTCATCCGCACCGACCTTTTGACGGCGGGTGTGCTGGACAATCTGCGGAAAGTGACCGCCTATGCACAGAAGCATGAAGCCCGGTTCGTGAAGCTGCTTATCCAGCAGAATGAAATGGGCGGCAAGAGGAAACAGGCGGCAGCCACGAAGCAGCTTGAACAGGTGCAGCGCCGGATTGCAGAACTTTCCCGCTACATCAAGCGTCTGTATGAGGACAATGTAAACGGGAAAATCAGTGATGAGCGTTTCATGGAAATGTCCGCAGACTACGAAGCCGAGCAGCGGGAACTGAAAGAGAAAGCCGCCGCATTGCAGGGCGAACTGGACAAGGCACAGGAAGCCACGGTAAACGCTGAAAAGTTTATGAACGTTGTCCGCAAGTACCTTTCTATCGAGGAACTGACCCACACCCTCTTGCGTGAAATGGTGGAGAAAATCGTTGTCTATGAATGTGAATATGACGAGAACGAAGTACGCCGCCAGCGCATTGATATTTATTACAGCTTTGTCGGCAAGATTGACTTGCCCGAAGAATAAGCCCGACCTATCCGACACCCTGCGCAAGTGTCTGATAGGAACGGCAAAATTTTTTACACTTCTATTACTTCTTTATCGCACATAAGCAAATGCTGCGGGCGCATATTGCCGCGCTGGTCGGTGATGCTAGGCTCTGGATGAACCACTACTCAGCCCAACAATTTGATGCGGAATCCATTCAGCACCTGAATGTGGATGACGCTTTCCTGCAGGAAGCGGTTGATGGCGATTACTGTTTTGTTGAAGATGCCGCTCTGGCACCATTTGAACGGTGGATTGAGAAGATCATCATTTTCAGATGGCACAGAACCTACCCCGCTGATCAGCACTTTGATATAGACCTCTCCGGAGGCAACTGGAAAATATGTGAGTCGGTTGAGTTTACCGGGCACTCTCACGAGCGAATTACCATTGAGGTTTATCTGAGATGAAATTGCGCATCCTCTCCTGCTTTTTGATCTTTGCACTCTGTTTTTCTATGCTTTCTGCCTGCGGCAGTAACACGGCACCGTCCGATCATAGTCCGAGCTCGTCCTTGCAGACCGAGATCTCTGACTCGCAGGATAGCACGCCGGTGGAGCCCTCAGAGACGGATCCCGCTGGAACCTCTGACGATGATTCAAGCGAGGGAGAAGCGGAGCCAAGTCAAGTGGTAGAACCGGCCACACCGCCGGATCAGCAAGCTGAATCGAGTGCTCCTGCAGAGATCACGACAGCCTCTCGGTTCTCTACGAGCGATGTGCCTGCGTATAGCGGTAAGGCATATACCTCGGTCAATGGGAATGTTCCTTATTTCTCCGCTGCAGAGCTGACAACCCAATCCTTTGAGACCTACAGTGATTTGGATAGTCTCGGTCGCTGCGGAGTGACTTACGCATGTATTGGGAAGGATTTGATGCCTACCGAGGAGCGCGGATCCATCGGCATGGTAAAGCCGACCGGCTGGCACACCGTCCGCTATGATGATTTGGTTGATGGCAAGTACTTATATAACCGCTGCCATCTCATTGGCTATCAGCTGACTGGTGAAAACGCCAATACGAAGAACCTCATCACGGGCACACGGTATCTGAATATTGAGGGAATGTTGCCCTTTGAGAACATGGTTGCCGACTACATCCAGGAGACTAATAACCATGTCCTATATCGCGTGACCCCAATCTTTGAAGGGAATAACCTGCTGGCTAACGGTGTTTTGATGGAAGGCTATTCTGTGGAAGACAAGGGTGCCGGGGTTTCCTACTGCGTCTTTGCCTACAATGTCCAGCCGGGCATTGAGATTGACTATGCCACAGGCGAGAGCAAGCTGTCAGATGGTGCTCAGCACGAGGAGCAGAAGACGGCTACGGTAACTCCCACACCTTCCCCAGAGCCTGAAAAGCAGGAGCCAGTGACCGGAAGTGAGGCGTCGCAGGCAGATTATATCCTTAATACCAACACGAAGAAGTTCCACTATCCCACCTGTTCCAGCGTGAACGATATGAAGGAAAAGAACAAGCAGGAGTTCTTCGGCACCCGCGATGAGGCCATTTCAAATGGGTATTCTCCCTGTGGCCGTTGCAAGCCTTGACTGGTCGGCCAAGTAGGAAATCTTATTTCTTGTTAAGTGTGGTGAAACGATTGTGGAACACTTGAGGGACTATTCGATTGATTACATCAGAACACGCTGTTTGGATGTAATCAACAATCAATACAAAACCGTGAGTCAGCAAGCCAGAGAGAATGGCCTGTCAGTGTCCTTGTTCTGAGCAGAAACACTGCTTCGTTTTCTCCGATACTGCGTAATGATTGCTCAAGAAACTGGCTATGAGGATGATTGGCAGGAATAATTCAACGAGTTCTCGGAATGTGACAGAATCGGCAGACTGTGATATGATGAGGTTGCTGCTTCAAGCAGCCAGACCAATTTGATAAGTGAGGTAACCTAAATTGAATTTGAAAGAAGTAAGCGAACTGCGCCGCCGTTTTCGTATGGATCGGAATGCTATCAGCCGTATCTATGGCTGTTTTGTCAATAGCAGCCGTGAAATCGTTTCATACATTGATGAATCCATGGGGATTCTCCCGCAGGACGAAGCAGAGAAGTACCTGAATCTGCTGAAGAAGGCTCTTTCCGGCAAACTTGGGAAGAACCTGATCGATATTATCTTCTCCACGGAGCAGGTAGCTGACAGTGATGAGCATCGCCTCCTCATGGCGCTGCGCGATTCGCAACTGAAAGACGGTGACATCCGTGAGGAGTTCTATCAGAAAATCATCAACTCTCTTGACCTTGGGGATAGCAACTACCTCATCCTCCTGGCACATGACTCATACGATGTCCCCCGTAAGAACAAAAACGACGAGATGGACGCGGATGCATCCGATGCCGTATTCTCCTATGTCGTTTGCTGTGTCTGTCCTGTGAAGGAGCGCAAAGCTGAGTTGGGATTCTTCCCCGGAGACAACGAGTTCCACAGTTGTGTCGGCCAGATCGTTGCCGCACCGGAACTTGGATTCATGTTCCCCACCTTTGACGATCGTGCGGCTAATATCTACAATGCCTTGTTCTATTCCAGAAAGGCAGATGAGATTCACCAGGAAGTCATCGACAGCGTATTTCATACCACAGCCCCCATGTCTGCCGCTGAGCAAAAGGAAGCATTCCAGAATGCACTCAGCGATGCTTTGGGTGATGCCTGCAATATGGAACTGGTCCAGTCTATCCACGACAGACTCCGTGACCAGATTGAACAGCATAAAGAGAGCCATGACCCTGAACCGCTGGAACTCTCCGTCAGTGATGCGGCAGAAATCCTGCGCGATAACGGTGTGGAAGAGGAAAAAATCCTTGCGTTCTGTGATAGTTGTACCACTCAGTTCGGCGATGGAGCATCGCTGAACCCGGCCAATCTGATTGATAGCAGCCGCTTTGAAGTTAAGACCGCCGATGCGACAATTTCGGTCGATCCGGAGCATAGCTACTTGGTTGAGGCAAGGATCATTGATGGCCGGAAGTACCTGCTCATTCCCGCAGACGAGGATATTGAAGTCAATGGTTTTGGGGTTCGTGTCAAAGGCGAGTAAACGAAGACAGACTACGGAGGAATAAAGATGGAGTATAACAAATTGATCGCAGAGATGTCCCTTTCAGATGAGGTGGAGGGCTTCTATGTTTTGAAAGCTGCATATCCCAAGACAACCGCAACCGGCAAGCCGTTTTTGAGTGCCTCTCTGTCGGATCGATCCGACTCCATCGAAATAAAAGTATGGGACTATTCTGGCCCCATCTCCTCTGCAGATGAAGGCAATGTTGTGAAGATCCGTGGCACTGTCTCCGAGTTCAGAGGCACCCCGCAGATTACTGTCGATCGGATCCGTTTGGCTGACGACAATGATACTTACGACCTGTCCGCCTTGGTCCCGGTGGCTCCCATTGATGTGGACACTACGATGGCAGAAGTGGAGAGACTGATCAGTTCGATTACGGATGCTGATTACAGGAAGATCTGCAGCACGATGATGGCCCGCCATAAGGAGTCCCTAAAAACGATCCCGGCCGCTAAAAGCGTCCACCACGGCTTTATCTCTGGACTTCTGATGCACACTGCGACCATGATGAAAACGGCTGATTTCCTGGCCGGCCTTTACGGGGATATCATCGATCGCAGCCTGCTGCTTGCAGGCACGTTCCTGCATGACTTTGCCAAAGAGAAGGAGTTTACCTTTTCTCAGCTCGGCCTCGTCACGGAGTATTCGGTGAAAGGACAGCTCCTTGGCCATCTCGTAATGGGTGCACAGGAAGTTGCTTCCGTAGCTTCGGAACTGGGGATCCCTGAAGACAAGTCCGTTTTGCTGCAGCACATGATTCTTTCCCATCACGGAGAGCCAGAATTCGGCGCTGCAGTGAAGCCCATCTGTGCGGAGAGCGAGCTGCTCTCCCAGATCGATATGCTTGACAGCCGGATGGAAATCTACCGCGAGACCTTGGCCGGTCTCCAGGTGGGAGAGGTGAGCAGTCGCATCTTCGCGCTGGACAAAAGAGTGTTCAAGCCTCATGAACTGAATGGGTGACGGATATGGCTATTGGAGAGAAATATGCTCCACTTGGAAATTGGTTGAAGGAACACGGAGGAGACTCTGTTAAGCTTACTTTCGATGAGTTGAACCAGATCATCCCAATCCCTAACCACGCATATAAGAACAGACCATCCTGGGCAAATCTCTCAAACCCTGCATCCTTTTGCTCCAGCTGGATCAGTGCGGGATATGTCGTGGATTCCATTAGTTTAGAGGAACAATGGGTCGTATTCAGGAAAGGCGAAGTACAGGGCCACACGCACCATAGTAAGCCGCCCTATCGTGTTGTGGATCAGAAAAAACTTGCTGAAGCCATTCAAGCCGGATACGAGTGCTATGACAGTATGAAGGATGATCCACATCACCGGTATCTCTCTTGGGAGTACTGCCATGAAGCGTTTCGGCTGAATAGGCGCCCGCAGATTGACGCCACGATCGACTATCTCTGCCTGCACTTGGCTTGGTATTTGGCCAGTTGGGGTATGCTTCGAAACTCTTTCCTCATGCAGAAGGATTACAAGATCCATGCGGATGTTGTCCGTTTGATTTATCAGCCGGAGTGGGATGATCTCTGGGACCTTTCTCCCGAGAAACTCTCGCAGGAGTATTATGCTGACCGCATCATGAAACTTAGCGAGAGCATTACAGAAGCTTATGTGGCGTCCGGTGCCGGCATCCCAACGGATACCTTGCTTACCAAGATCTTGCTGGGTACTGTGGGCTGCGTACCCGCCTATGATCGGTATTTCAAAAAGGCTCTTGCTGATACCGGTGCAGCACCCCAAGTATTCAGTGCGAAATCCATCCGAACCCTTGGCAACCTGTATCTTGACCATGAGGATGAGTTTGAAAAGCTCCGGAAACATTGCGGCAGCCGAATTGAGTATCCGGCAGCCAAAATCCTAGACATGTGCTTTTTTGAGTATGGCTTCCAGAGAGACGCGAGCAGCCAAGAAGACAGCGATTAGATTATTCTGTGAGGAGGGATCACTTTGGAATATGCTTTGACAGCGGATCATCACCGCGTTCACGCATTTGATGCGGAGAAGGGGCAAGAGTATTACTGTCCTGTGTGCGGCAACCAGGTGATTCCTCGCCAGGGCGAAGTCAATTCGTGGCACTTCGCTCATGTGACCTCGTGTATGGATGACTGGAAATACGATATGTCTGAATGGCACCGAGGATGGCAATCGCGTTTTCCCGAAAATGTTCGTGAGATTGTCGTGGAACACAGGGGCGAATGCCATCGTGCAGACATCTTGATGGGCGGCTATGTCATTGAGTTTCAGCACAGTCCGATTTCTGCCGGTGAATTTGAACGGCGCAATAAGTTCTACATGAGGGCCGGCTATAAGGTGATTTGGGTGTTCGATGAGACCTACGCCTTTGGGAATGAGTATATCTCCAGCAGCCTGGATGATGAGAACAAGTTTGTGTGGAAGTGGCCGAATCGCGCGCTCGCTTCAGTTGTTCCTCAGCGATCCACAGATATAGCAATCGTTCTGCAGCTCACCGAAGACCATGATGACGACGGTTGCGAATGGCTCGTGAAGGTGGAGTGGGCGATCGTAGACGATGACGGGTATGCCGACTATCGCCGATTCTTCATTGATGATGGTTTTGCGCCAGATCTTTTTACTGAAGACGGCCTACAAAACATTCTGTTGAGCAAGCGGAAGCGGTTTGATGCCTTCCTCCGTGATAACCAACCCTATGCGCCGAAGTGCAGCCGAATCAAGGGTAATCCACGGGACTGGTACATATGCCCGAAAACGCACGATTGGCATAACAACCAATGCCGGGAATGTCAGAACAATTTAATCAACGAGTTCCGGACAGGAACGGATTATAGGCAAGGAGGTTTGTTCTTCTACTGTGCTTATCCTCGCATTATCCATGAAGCAGATAAGTATGGAGAGGTGCATCTCCCATCCATTCGATTTTAAGGAGGGCTCCGACATGAAAAAGGAATATGACACCAGCGTGAAAGAGGCCATTGAACGAGTCATGAGCGTATTCTCCGAGTACATCAAAACAACTCCATACTTCGATATTGTATGGTCTGGTAAGGTCGGGTATATCTACATCAGCATCGATAGTTGCCGCGGTACTGTCGGCGACATGGACTGCCTTGCAATTGATAGCCCCGAAGAGCTTCTGGATAAACTGCTGTATGAAATGGCAGTGGATATCATGGAGGAAGGTGGACACGACCTAAGCCCGGTAGAAGCATCAGCTTTGGAGCGTGCTGAGGTAGAACGGCGCCTTAATGCCTATCTGGAGCAGTTGCCTGAATACCAAGACCGTATCAGTTTTGTATTCGAACGCAAGTGATCTTCAAAGATAATCTCGGTAGAATATAGCGAGGTGCATATGGCAAAGAACATCAAAAAGCGTTCAGCGAGCCATATCTATTTCGGCGTCAATAAGCTAACCGGCGAGTTGAAGCATATCTCCGAGGTGCCCAGCGGTCAAAAGTGCAACTGCATCTGTGCAGCTTGTCTGCAACCATTTGAGGCACGAAAAGGAACGCAGCGGCGCCACCACTTTGCACATGTTTCAAATTACGAGTGTATGTATGCAAGCGAGGTGGCCATCTATAAGGCGTTTGCCGAAGCGTTGAAACAGAGTGGCTTTTTGGCGTTGCCCCCAGTGATGTTGCGGTTTCCGGCATGGAATGATCCAGAACTTTTGCAGGAAACACGAAGCTTGAAGATTGACTCTGTCGCTTTCGAGTGCGAACCCCTGTCTTATCCACCGCTGCTGCGCGTGACCATGCAAGGGACACCGTTAAGAATCCTGTTGGATTTTGACCGCTATTATGATGACGATGATAGGGTGAAACTGGCGGATGAAGCAAAAGCGGAGGACTACTCGCTTTTGTTAATCTCCATGCCGAAGATTGACCAAGATACGGAGTTTACCCCGGATAGACTTCAAAGCGTACTTCAAGATAACGACCGCACCGAATGGGTCTTCAGCCGTCTGGAAGAACAGTGGAAGCAAAAGTACTACGCTGTAGCGGTTTCGCCCCCAGAGCATGGAACCGGCAACCTGTGCCCGATTTCATTTGGAAAATATAAGGGCAAGTATTCTGCTCGGTGGATCGATTGTGCCCATTGTCATTTCAATGTTGCGCAGCCACCTTGCTGCCTCTGCGTTGCAGGTGCGGGAATTCAAAAGAAAGAAGACTTCAAGAGAGATTTGCAAGATCGGCTATTCGACATCGATAAGATCAGGAGAACGAATGAAGAAGAGATCCGGCTGCGTGAAGAACGAGAAAGATCTTTCGAGCGAAGATCAGTCTATACTCGTCCAACACCGTATGCTACTAGGCCTGTGGTTCCAGCCGGTCCTACGCAAGAGGAGCTGGATGCGGAATATATCCGGATCTGCCAGAGCTATGACCCATCCTCTGAAGAATGGACAGTGGATCGCTACAATCGGCGATGGATCATGTGTACGGTTTGCGGCCGAATTAAGCAGGATGCGCAGATGTCCTATTACGGTGGCAAGGGAGGTGCAAACCGGGGAGTCTGTGCCGATTGTTCACGAAATGGTCGTAGCTAATCCACATAGCTGACTTGATATTATTCGCATGATGGTGTATTATTAACTTGATACTTGATAGTTTTACAGCTGCGTACTTTGGCAGCCATTTAGAGGTTCTGCCACGACAGGACCTCTTTGTTATGTGTGAGGTGTCGAGATGGATTATATGACCATAAGCGAAGCAGCGACTAAATGGAACCTATCTAACAGGCGTATTCAAACGCTTTGCTCTCAAGGGCGGATACCGGGCGCAGAGCGTGCTGGTTATTGTTGGCTCCTTCCGAAAGACGCAGAAAAGCCAGTGGATGCCAGAATAAAGAGCGGAAAGTATATCGGTTACTCCGAGAAATATAAGAAACCCGGCAAGAAGAACGCCACTGATGGGCTGGAGGGTAAATCATGAACGGCCAAGGAAAACTTCTTACTCATTATTTGAAAAATGCGGACAAGCTGATCATTCCTGTCTATCAGCGAAACTATGATTGGCGCGAGGAGCACTGCAAAAAGCTGTACCAGGATCTTGTTCGGACGATCCAAAACAAGAAGCGGTGGCACTTCTTTGGCGGCATCGTGTCTGTAAGCGACCCTATGGGCAGTAGTTCTGACTACCTTGTTATTGATGGCCAGCAGCGCATTACGACCGTTTCCCTGCTCCTTTTGGCTATGGCCAACCTGATCAAAGATGGAAAGGTTGTTCCTGAGGACGATACTCTTTATGCGCAGATCACCAAGAAATATTTGGTGGATGAGATTAACCCTAAGAACCGAAAGGTCAAATTGAAACCTATCAAGGGTGACCAGGATGCCTATGATCGCCTGTGGGGAGATCCTGAAAACTTCGCACGCTCTTCAAACATCACTCAGAACTATCTTTTCTTCTACAATGAGATCCAAAAGCAAGCCATTACAATCGACCAGCTCTTCAAGGCCGTTGAAAAGCTGCAGATTATCGACATTACGCTGACACCTCCTGACGATGATCCTCAGCTCGTTTTTGAGAGCCTCAACTCTACCGGACTCGAACTGAATGAGGGCGACAAGATCCGGAACTTCGTCCTGATGGGCCTCGACATTGAGGAACAGGAGCGTTACTACGATAATTACTGGAACCCCATTGAGAAGAATGCGGGCTACGATAAGCAGAACAACTCCTACGATGTCAGCCCGTTCATCCGCGACTACCTGAGCATCAAACAGAAGAAGATCACCGGGATGAAGGATATCTACACCGAGTTTAAGGCATATGCCGAAAAGATGCCCGGTGAAATGGAATCTATCATGAAAGATCTCCTAGGCTATGCTAAGCGGTATAACAAGCTTCTGCTTGGCCATCCGAGTTTTCCTGCGAAGCTGAAGGCGTCTCTTTTCCGCTTGAATCGTTTTGAAAGCAGCGTCACAAGACCGTTTCTGATGGAAGTAATGAGGCTACAGGAAAGCAGCCTCTTGACCTTGGATGAGGTTGCCGAGATTTGCAGAATCGTAGAATCCTACCTCTTGCGCCGTATCATTTGTGACCTGCCTTCTAATACACTTGCAAAGGTATTCCTTACAATGAGTTCCGATATCAAGCGATTTGACGGTACCTACAGCAATTTCATTGAAAAAATGAAATATGTACTGACCTCCAAAAAGGAAAAGGCCGCATTCCCTGATAACGAGACTTTTGCAGATTGTCTGCGGACCAAGAATATCTACGCTATGCTCCCACGTTACAAAGCGTATCTGTTTGAACGCCTGGAAAACGGTGACAGCAATGAGTATAAGGACGTCTACGGGCGCCTCGATAGCGGTGAGTACACAGTTGAACATATTATGCCTCAGAAATTGACCCCCGCTTGGACTAGTGAGCTTGGGCAAGATGCAGAGAATATACATGGAGAATGGCTGCACACGTTGGCGAATCTGACACTTACAGCCTATAACTCGAAATATAGCAATGCTCCCTTTAGCGAGAAAAAAACAATGGAGGATGGGTATCTTCAGAGCGGTATCAGAATGACTCAATGGGTCGCACAGAAAGAACACTGGGGGCTTCCTGAACTTGAAGAACGCTGTAAATACCTTACACAGCAAGCTGTGTTGCTGTGGCCCTATGCTGATAGCTGCTATACTCCGCCACAGAAGCAGTATGAGGAAGTGTCGCTGGATGATGATATCACACTTACCGGTCATAGCATCGTGAAGTACCGCTTCCGTGGTATTGAGCATGAAACAACTTCGTGGGTAGAAATGTACACTGAGGTTCTAAAAGAACTGCATAATGGAAATAAGGCATATCTCAATTACCTTGCCGATGCCGATGATAGTGTAGATCTGTCGATCCAGGTTACCAGATCACCAGATGAATTCTCCAGCAGTGTAAAAATTGATGATGATATTTATATCTGGACTGGTACCGCGACTCAGTATAAAGTCAATCTACTGCGGAAGTTCTTCGAACAGTATAAGCAGGATCCGTCCGATCTCGTATTCTTCCTCGATGATAGTAGAGGCATTGGTTCAGATGAGGAGATCGAACGCTACAAGATTCGTCGGAAGTATTGGGAGAGTGTCCTTCCATCACTTCAAGAGGCAACGGGTACTTTCTTAAATATTAGCCCATCTAAGAATAACTCTATCATGGGAGCCACGGCACGTAGTGGTGTTTACCTTTGCTGCGTAGCGAACTATGACTCTGCCCGTGTCGAAATATTTATTGATCAGGGTGATTATCAAAAGAATCGGACGATCTATAATCACCTTGAGCAAAACCGGGATGCCATTGAGGCTGCATACGGAAAAAGCCTGCATTGGATCTGCCAAGACGATGTTAGAGCCTGCAAAGTCTACGATGAGATTAAAGAGGTCAGCATCAAAAATGAGGAAGACTGGCCAGTAATGAGCGCTTTCCATATTCAACGAGCAAAGGCCTTGTTTGCTGCGACAAAGCAGTTTCTGGCATAATTCTTATATGCATCAAGTTCTGATAATCAGCAACTATCGGAAGTTTGGAGGATAATCGCATGGCAGCAGTCTTATCGAAAAGGCAGATGACTGAAGAGGATATCAAGCTTCAGTTTATTACGCCTGCCATAACAAAAAAGTGGGCGCTTAGTCTCATTACAATGGAGACAAGAATTACAGATGGACAAATCAACTTGAGAGGAAATATGGTCTCCCGCAAGGAAGCCAAGAAAGCAGACTATATTCTTTATTTGAACGAAAGCACTCCAATTGCAATCGTTGAGGCGAAAGATAACAAGCATGCTGTCGGAGATGGGCTGCAGCAGGCAATGCAATACGCCATAATGATGGACATTCCATTTGCCTACAGTTCTAATGGTGATGGTTTTATGGAGCATGATTTCCTCACCGGAGAAGAGCGCAGCATTTCTATGGAGGATTTTCCAGCTCCTGATGCTCTCTATGCGAGATTCAAGGCTGGAGCCAACCATGGAGAAGGGCTCACGCAGCAAGAGGAATCCGTCATTCGGCAGCCGTTCTATTCAGGGCAGAATACATATCCCCCTCGCTATTATCAGCGTAACGCTGTCAATAGGACTCTTGATGCGATTGCCAGAGGTCAAGATCGCATCTTGCTGGTGATGGCCACAGGTACAGGCAAAACCTATACTGCATTCCAAATTGTATATCGCCTTCTAAAGAGCGGAATGAAGAAAAAAATATTGTATTTGGCTGATCGTAACATCTTGGTCGATCAATCAATCCAACAGGATTTTGCTCCGCTCGAAAAAACGATTCATAAAGTCAATTTTGTGAAGGACGATCCTCTTACGATTACCTCGCACGAGATATTCTTTTCACTCTACCAACAACTTGCGGGAAAAGACGATGACGATACAGAAGATGGGGATGAGACTGTCGAACGCCTTGCTCAGCTATTCAGCAAAGACTTTTTCGATCTCGTAATCGTTGATGAGTGTCATCGCGGCTCAGCCAAGAAGGAAAGCAATTGGCGGAAGATCTTGGAGTATTTCTCCTCGGCAACCCAGATTGGCATGACCGCAACCCCAAAAGAGACTAAGTATGTTTCCAACATAGATTATTTTGGCGAGCCGGTATATGTCTATAGCCTGAAAGATGGCATCGAGGATGGTTTCCTGGCGCCTTTCAAAGTCATCAATATAACGACCGACATTGGCGATGGTTGGCGCCCACGGAAAGGTCAACTTGATATTTACGGGCATGAGATCCCCGACCAAATTTATAATAACAGGGATTATGACTATAACATCATAATTGAAGACCGCATTGTCCAAGTCGCAAAAGAAATAACAGACTACCTCAAAGCGACTGATCGGATGTCCAAAACCATTGTGTTCTGCGCAACAGAAGATGCTGCACTTCGTATGAGAAATGAGCTCGCAAGGCAGAATCCTGATATGATGCAAAAGTATCCCGACTATGTTGTACGCATTACCGGCAACGATACTTTTGGCAAGGATAAACTCGACTACTTCATTTCGGTCGGGTCGAAAACGCCGGTCATTGCAACGACATCTAAGCTGTTGTCAACTGGAGCCGACTGCAAGATGACAAAGCTCATCGTTTTAGACGAGTGGATCAACTCAATGACTGAGTTTAAGCAGATTATCGGAAGAGGCACAAGAATACGCGAAAAAGATGGAAAGACCTATTTTATAGTTATGGACATTCGCGGTGTTACAGCCCTTTTTGCTGATCCTGATTGGGATGGCCCGATTGAAATTGATGAAGATTATGGGAGAGAAAAGCGTGGTCCCGGTCCCTGTCCTCCTGGACCTAAACCAAATCCCGACCCTGACCCAGTTGATCCACCGTATCCACCAGAAGAAAAGCCCATTGTTGATGAAAATGGGTGTCGTGTCCGCATAATCAATAAAACGGTCTCTGTGTATGATACGAATGGGAAACTCCTGCGGCAGGAGAGCATTGTCGATTACACCAAAACGAATATTATTGGTACATACGCTTCCCTCGACAACTTTATTCGGCAGTGGACATCCGAGGAAAAGAAAAAGAAGATTCAAGAATTGTTGGCCAGCAAGGGGATTGACCTTGAAGCACTGAAAGCGGATCAGCATATGAGCGATGTAGATGACTTCGATTTCATCTGCCATGTTGCCTTTGACAAAAAGCCGCTTACCAGAAAAGAGAGAGCCAACAATGTGAAGAAGCGGGATTTCCTCAGCAAGTATAGTGGGGTGGCAAGAGAGGTCTTGGAAGCACTTCTGGATCAGTATATGAATGTCGGAATCTATGAGTTAGAGCATGAAGCTATTCTGACAACTCCACAATTCGCAAAATTTGGGAAGATCCAGAGGATATTCAAGTTCTTCGGCGGCGAGGATAAGTATAACGAAGCTGTTCATGAACTTGAGAATGAATTATATGAGGCGGGTTAATCATGAGTAGTTTAACAGGTTTTGTAAAGCGCATTCGGGACATCATGTGGAATGATGCGGGAGTGAATGGTGACGCTCAGCGCATTGAGCAGATGGCCTGGATCCTTTTCTTGAAAGTCTACAATACAAAGGAAGAGGAATGGCGATATACAGATCGGCCCTATACATCAATTATTCCAGAAGAATGCCGCTGGAATAACTGGGCCGCTGATGATAAGTCGGGTAAGGCGATGACGGGCGACGCGCTTCTTGATTTTGTGAATAATAAACTCTTCCCAACTCTGAAGGGGCTTAATGTGACTGCAGCAACACCCATCAAAAAGGCTATTGTCAAGACAACCTTTGAGGATGCGAACAATTACATGAAGGACGGCGTTTTGCTGCGCCAAGTGATCAATATCATCGATGACCTGGATTTGGATGATTACGAGGAGAGCCATGCGTTTGGGGAAATATATGAGTCCATTTTACGGGAACTCCAGAGCGCCGGATCCTCTGGTGAATTCTATACGCCTCGTGCTGTGACTGATTTTATGGCGAAGACAATTAAACCGAAGCTCGGCGAAAAGGTCGCAGACTTTGCGTGCGGCACAGGGGGCTTTCTGACTAGTTGGTTGAATGAACTGAGTAAGCAGGTCGTAACGGCAGAAGACCAGCAGGAGTATGCAACCTCTATTTATGGGATTGAGAAGAAGCCTTTCCCGTATACTCTGTGCATCACGAACATGCTGCTGCACGGCATTGATGTTCCGATGGTGTATCATGACAACTCACTTCTGCGGGATGTGCTTGATTATACCGAGGAAGATCAGTTCGATGTAGTTCTTATGAATCCCCCTTACGGCGGACATGAAAAAACAGAGGTCAAGAATCACTTTCCTGCAGATCTTGCAAGTAGTGAAACTGCCGACCTCTTCATGTCCGTGATTATGTATCGGCTCAAACAGAATGGCCGTGCCGCTGTCATTCTCCCCGATGGTTTCCTGTTCGGCACTGATAATGCAAAGATTGCAATTAAGGAAAAACTGCTATCTGAATTTAACCTTCACACTATTATACGCATGCCGCATAGCGTTTTTGCACCGTACACCTCTATCACGACAAATATTCTGTTCTTCGATCGGACGCATCCCACGACGGAAACTTGGTTCTACCGCTTGGATATGCCGGAAGGATATAAGAACTTCTCCAAGACGAAGCCCATGAAGCTGGAGCATTTTGCTCCGGCCGTTGAGTGGTGGGACAATCGTGAGGAGATCACTATTGGCGGCTTTGACAAGGCGAAGAAATATTCTGTTGAAGAGCTGAAGGCGCGGAATTACAATATTGATCTTTGCGGCTATCCTCATGAAGAGGAGGAGATCCTTCCGCCGAAGGAACTGATTCTGCAGTATCAGGAAAAACGGGCCAGCCTGAATGCTGACATTGACCGCATCCTTGCCCAGATCACCGATATCCTTGGCATTGACATTACGGAGGAGGCCGCCGAATGACTGCGCAGCAACTGAAAAACTCCATTCTCCTGATGGCTGTTCAGGGCAAGCTTGTGCCGCAGGACCCAAATGACGAACCCGCTAGCGTTTTGCTGGAACGCATCCATGCAGAGAAAGAGCGGCTCATCAAAGAGAAGAAAATCAAGCGCGAAAAGAACCCCTCCGTCATCTTCAAAGGTGCCGATAATACTCCTTATGAGAAAATAGGCGATGAAGTGCGGTCGCTGGCGGATGAGGTGCCGTTCGACATCCCCGATTCGTGGGAATGGGTGCGTATTCGTTCATTGGGTGAGATTGTGCGCGGAAGCGGTATTAAACGGAATGAAACAGTCCCGCAGGGATGTCCATGCGTCCGATATGGAGAGCTTTATACAACCTATCAGACATCGTTCACTGCTGCCACTTCATTCATCTCTGCCGAACTCGATGAAAAATGCAAACATTTTTCCTATGGTGATGTGCTTATGACACTCACCGGCGAGAATAAGCCGGATATTGCCAAAGCAGTAGCGTATTTAGGAGCTAATCCAGTTGCCGCTGGCGGTGATCTTGCCTTTTGGACACGGCACGGAATGAATCCGCTATTTCTTTCCTATATTATGGCCTCGCCGTATATTATCAGCCGTAAGGTTGCATTAGCGACTGGGGATATAATCGTTCACATCTCCGGAGATAAACTTGGAACAATTCTTCTCCCTGTTCCGCCGCTTGCAGAACACTCAAAAATAGAAAGTGAGGTTATTTTTTATGTCAGTAAACAAAATGAGCAATGGCAAATGGTACTGTAGTTTCTACTACACCGACTGGCAAGGCAACAGAAAAAGGAAAAAGAAAGAGGGATTTACCACCCAAAGGGAAGCCAAAGCATACGAAAGCAATTTTTTGAATAAAATGTCGCTTAACTGCTCTATGACGTTCGGTAACTTGGTAAGGTTGTACTTGGAAGACTGCGAAACAAGGCTAAAGCCTACTACACTAGTAGCCAAAACCTACGTTATAAATGATAAAATCGTCCCATATTTTAACGATATACCAATATCGGATATATCAACAGCAATGATAAGAAAATGGCAAAATGAAATAATAAATAGCGGGATAGCACCAACAACCCAACACAATGTAAATGGTATCTTGTCCGCAATCCTTAATTTTGCAGTAAAATATTATAATTTGCCTTTTAACCCGGTTTCAAGGGTGGGAAGTATTGGAAAAGTTAAAGGGGAAAGTATAGACTTTTGGACGCTGGAAGAATACAAGCAATTTATAGCCTGCGTTGATGAACCAATGTTCAAAGCTCTGTTTGAATTATTCTTTTTTACCGGCTTAAGGTGTGGGGAACTGCTCGCCCTGACTTACAACGATATAGACACAGAAAACGGCATTTTGTCCGTAAATAAGAACTTGGCAACTGTAAAGGGTAAAACTATCATACAAACACCAAAGACAGCAAAGAGTAGGCGAAAAATAGCACTACCGCACTTCTTGGTGGAACACCTGCAAGAATACGTTACACATTTATATCAGTATAAGCCTAATACCCGCTTATTTCTGACTACAAAATACACTATTGACGATAAAATGAAAAAAGCCTGCAAGTTATCAGGAGTCAAGAAAATAAGAATACACGACCTGCGACATTCCCACGCTTCATTACTTATCAATTTAAACTTTTCCCCAACGTTAATAGCTGACAGACTGGGACACGAAAACGTAACAACAACCCTGAACATATACGGTCATTTATACCCCAGCAAACAAGCGGAAGTTGTGGAAAAATTGGAAAAACTGCAATGAAACTGGTACGTTTTTGGTACGCAGACAAAAAGAAAAGACACTAAATAGCCTTTATTTAGTGCCTTTTTTATATATTCAGTATTAATTATTCAATAATAGTTGCTACTTTACCTGAACCTACTGTTCTACCACCTTCACGATACTTTAATCCCGTTTTACCTCATATTTTTTATGGTTTTCTCTCCAAAATACAGTGAAAAACGGCTGAATTGCACCACCTATTTTGATTTGCCTGATTTCTTGGCACCGTTTTGGCACCGGAGAATACTCAAACCGATTTTCTTCTGTAGATACTAGATACTTCTCTACCAACTTTATATTGCACCGGTAATTTTTAACTGTTATAATCGAAACATGGGTGCTACCATAACGGTAGGCGGTTAGTCCTTCTCCAGAGGGACTGTGACCCTCTGATTACATAGAAACCTGTAAAGGAATCCATTGGAAAGGAGGGCTAAGCCAATGAGTATTATTGACTTCATAGCAGTAGTGAGCTTCGGCTTAACCTGCTTTAGTATCGGATATACATTAGGCAAAGATAATCATAAACCACAAAAATACACCAGTACCAGCTTGATCACAGCAGCTCCACCAAAAGCAACAACTGCAGTTACAACTAATTGCATAGGTTTTGGGAAATTTTCGAACACAAAAACTTTCCTACTCTTGCTCCGCACCTTGCTTAAGGATTCTGTCGTAAATGCTGCCATCATTATGACTGACACAGATACCAAGGTCTCACAATAGCCGGCAAGCTTTCCCAACACATCATTATACATATATGCACCTGTTTCATGCAGAATCCAGTATAGAACCAATGCACAAACTCCCATGACACTTTGGAGCTTCATTTCCTTAAAAATCTTCTCTTTCTCTGTAGTTGCATAATCTGACATTGTTTTAGCAATTTTTCTTTCTTCTTCGTTCATCATCTCGCTTTTCCTTTCTCCACTGATAATCTCAGGAATGCTGATATCATAATAATCTGCAATATCCACAAGAATACTGATATCCGGCATATTGTTTCCAGTTTCCCTTAGTTAAAGATATGACCCCTCATTATCAGTCTACTTTTCCAATAAATCGGTAGTATATCTCTATTTCCTGTATTCTT
>OGYY01000992.1_pt1 | contig 26558 bp, 26 predicted proteins | sample 1576671 | NCBI WGS metagenome assembly OGYY01 (sample SAMEA3541593, study PRJEB24748) | human gut metagenome | biome: human gut; feature: human-associated habitat; material: faeces | place: China | collected 2012 | reverse complement strand
TTCCTTGCCGAGGCCGAGGACGTCGAACACGTCGAAGTCGTCCGGGCTTACCGAATCCTCGAGGTTGTCGGCGGCCTCATCCTCGGCCTTGTCTGCCGGCTGATCCGAATCGTCCGGGTCAACCGCCGGCTGATGAACGGCCATAGCCTGCCTCATCGTGGGGCTGGCGTGTTCCTCAAGCATCAGGCGTGCGTCGCCGGCGGTGACGAAGCTGCCGCAGATAAGCACGCCGTGGCCGTAGCCCACGCCCAGCTCGTCCTCGGCATCGACCATATTGACGGCGGTCTGAATCGCGTCAGGCAGGTTCGCTTCCTTGATCACACGGTCACGACCGAACACGTCCACGGCAATCTTCTCAAGCTCGTCGGCCGGCATCACGCGCTCGCGCCACGAATTCTCGGTGACCACCACGGAGCTCAGGATCGGCTCCAGAACACCCAGATATTCCTCGACCTGCTTGTCGCGCATCATGCCGGTGATCAGCGTCATGCCAGCATTCGGGAAGTGTTCTTCAAGGTATTCGCGCAGCGTGCGTGCGCCCTGCGGGTTGTGCGCGCCGTCCAGCAGCCGCAGGGGATGACGGGAAAGAACCTCCTGCCGGCAGGGCATCTGCACGGCGGACAATCCCTCACAGATTTGTTCAGACGTAACCGGAAAGCCCTTTTCACACAAGACCCGCATGGTTTCAATGGCGGTTAGGGCGTTGTCGCATTGCACCCGCCCGGTGAGAGGCAGCGTAATATCCATATGATCGTAGGAAAAGCAGAGACGTCCCCAGTCCTCCTCCGTTATCCGGGCGGAGGCCCGATGGGGCTGGCGCACGCTCAGACCCCACCGCGCGGCGGTTTCATAGATTACGCCGAGAGCCTCCGGCGGCTGGCCGGGGGCGGTCACGATACCGCAGGGCGGCTTGATGATACCGCATTTCTGGCGGGCAATTGCCTCGACTGTAGGCCCTAAAATCGCCGTATGATCCAGCGATACCGGCGTGAACGTGGCGATAAGCGGCGGCGGAAGGATATTGGTCGCGTCCTCTCGGCCGCCGAGGCCGCACTCCACCACGCAGAAATCCGTTTGCTGCTCCGCCAACCAGCCAAAGGCCGCCGCGGTAAGCAATTCAAATTCCGAACAGGGCCCAGCGGGGCCCATGGAGGGTTGTTCGCTTTTAAGCCGGGTGATCCACGCGGCAAACGCCTCTTCCGAAATGGCCTGGTTGTCCACATTGATGGTATCCCGGAGACCGGTCACGGCGGGGGACGAAAACAGCCCCACCCGGTATCCGGCCGCGGCGCCGATGGCCTGGATCATCCGGGCGGTCGAGCCTTTGCCGTTGGTACCCGCTATATGCACCGTTTTCAAGCGGCGGTGCGGGTTCCCGCACAATTCCATAATCCGCTCCATCCGGGACAGTCCCATCGTCATCCCGGCGGCTTTGCACTGCTTCAAATACGATAACGCCTGTTTGTATGTCATGGTGTTCACCTTCCCGTTTCCACCATACCACAAACAGGCGCATCCGCACAATCCCTATCGTGACGATTCGTGTTTATATTTTTCCCGGGTGGCTACGCCGCCCCGTATATGCCGCTGCGCTTTATTGACGTCCAGAACCTTTCTCACCTGTCCATACAGCTGGGGATTGACCATCCGTAACCGGTCGGATACGTCCTTGTGAACCGTCGATTTGCTAATATGGAATTTACCCGCGGCCGCTCTGACAGTCGCGTTATGTTCGACGATGTATTCGCCCAGTTCCACGGCCCTTTCCTCAACAGCCCCTTTCAATGCGATCCCCCCTCGTTACCTTGTATTTGTACATGATATGAAAGGGGATGAAAAAATATGATGATCGGCTAAAAGAATAAAATTAGGGGCTAAAAGGGGCACACTTGCCAAAGCCTTTCCGGTATGAGTCTTTAAGGAGACCGCCTTGGGGGAGAGAGACTATTTATTTCCCGCTCCTGCTTTTGATATTTATAATAAAGAAACTGGAGACAGTTTTTGCAGATGGCTTTTCCCAAATGTTTTATGACGCCCTGCGTGGATTGACAAAATACACACTTATCCATTTTCTGTACCCTCTGACATGCCAATTTTTATAAAAGTATCCTTAAGGTTATAATTACTTTCATAAATGCCTTACTATTATAACCATTTAAATATTTTACGTCAATCCTATATTACCCATAAAATATATTTTATGCATTAGTTCTATTATCTTGATAATAATTGTCACTTACGGGTAAACTAGACTATAGGGAAGGTGATATCTATGGTATACTTAAATTTAAAGCCTTTATTGGAGAAACACGGACGCAGCAAGTATTGGCTGAACGAGCTGTTATCATCGAATTACACCATCATCAACAATATGCTGGAGCACCGGACAACAGCGATCAGCTTTAAAACCATGAACACCTTATGTAAAGCGTTTAACTGTGAACCCGGTGACCTCTTTGCGTATGAGCAAGACGAGGAGTAATGGAAAACAAGCCCGAACAGGGCTTGTTTTTTAATACCCGTATCCAGTATACTGTTTTTAACATTCCCTGCGCCTTGATACGGGAACCGAAAGGAGAAAAAGTATGACCTACGGCGGTACCGTCCTGTCTGTTGCGGACATCCACGCATCCCGGAAATTTTACGAAGACCTGTTCGGCCTGGAGCTTTACCAGGATTACGGCATCAACATCAGTTTTACCGGAGGCTTGTCCCTGCAGCCGGAGTTCGACTGGCTGCTGAACCTGCCAAAAGACCAGATACATACCCGCCCGAATAATATGGAGCTGTATTTTGAGGAAGAACATTTTGACGACTTCCTGAAAAAGCTGAACAGGTTCCCCTCCATCCGCCTGTTGGGCGGGGTGGTCGAACACGGCTGGGGACAGCGCGTCATCCGGCTTTACGACCCCGACGGCCACCTGATCGAAGTCGGCGAATGCATGAAAACAGTTATTCGCCGCTTTCTGAATACAGGCCTGACAATGGAAGAAACCGCAGAGAGAATGGACGTTTCCGTAAAAGACCTTGAAACGCTGCTGAGCGAGTGATACGGCGCCGCATTAACCCTTGAAAGCGTGGGTATTAAAATCTTGTACAAACCGGTGAAAAGCGATTGCACTTTCCCTTCCTATCCTTTATAATAAACGCGTCAACAGGTACAGCCCCGTAGGGCGTACCATTTTATCGTGAAAAGAGGACTGGGCGATGAACATGAAAAAAACCGGCAAGAATCCCATTATTACCAGCATTTATACGGCCGACCCATCGGCGCACGTGTGGGCGGACGGCCGCCTATACGTATACGCCTCCCACGACATGGACCCGCCTCAAGGCTGCGACTTTATGGACCGATACCATATCTTTTCAACCGAAGACATGGTGAACTGGCGGGACGAAGGGGAAATCCTCCGCTCCGACGATGTGACATGGGGCCGGCCGGAGGGCGGCTTTATGTGGGCGCCCGACTGCGCCTACCGCGACGGCACTTATTATTTTTACTATCCCCATCCCAGCGATTCCCATTGGAACGATTCCTTTAAAGTGGGCGTGGCCACCAGTGACAATCCGCTACGCGGCTTTGTCGATCGCGGCTATATCGAGGGGCTGGGCGGCTGGTGCATGATCGATCCTTGTGTGTTTGTGGACGATGACGGCCGCGTGTACATGTATTACGGCGGCGGCGGCATGCCCAAGGGCGGCGAGATGAACGCGGACATGATGAGCATGAAAACCGAGATGTTCGATATGGAGGGCCTGGAGGACTTCCACGAAGCCTCGTGGGTGTTCAAGCGGGACGGCGTGTATTATATGACCTATTCGGATAATCATGAAGAAAACGGCCGGGGCCAGAACCGGCTGTGTTATGCCATGAGCAACAGTCCCCTTGGCCCGTGGGACTACAAGGGCGTATATCTGGAGCCGACCGGCTGCGATACCAGCCACGGTTCCGTAGTCGCCTATAAAGGCGAGTGGTACGCTTTCTATCACAATCAGGCGATTTCCGACCGGGGCAATTTGCGCTCGGTCTGTGTCGATAAGCTGGAATTCAACGAAGACGGTACCATAAAAACCGTCGTCCAGACCGAAACAGGCCTGCCGTCGGTCGGCCCCGTCCCAAAGAAAAACCCGCTGGCGGTCATGTATCCAGCAGCGGACTGCATGCTGGGACGCGGCGCGCGGCTGGAGGGGGACGTTATCGCCGGACTGGAAAACGAGGGGGCGTATTTCTGGCTCTCTAAGGTAGACGGTCGCAGCGGCGGCCGCTATAATATCAGCATCCAGTACGCCGCGGCGGAAAAATATGAAAAGCTGCGCCTGTTTGTCAACGATGAGGACCTCTCCTTTATCAATACGGTTAAAACTGACGGACTGGACGATTTTAGCGGCTATACGGATTTCACCTGCCGCTTTAAGCCGGGCAAAACCAACACCATCCGGTTGATTGGAGGCAACGGCGACGTTCGGGTCAGTGCGGTGACCATCACACCGCTGGACGAATAATCTCATACACCAAAAGGCCCGGAGGATATCCTCCGGGCCTTTTATAACGGTTTTTATTGGTGATTTTCCTGTTTTGGCCTTGTTATCCCGTTTTCGGTCCCGCAGCTGCAGGCATGCCCGCAGCCATCGCATCCACAGCTACAGGAGGGCCGCCCCTTTTTATGGTTTCGCCACAGGCGAAAAATGACAGCGGCAATTACCACAGCCAGTATCATCCCGACGGCCAGAGTACCCCCATAATTGGTTAAAAAATGCAACATTGACAAAGCCTCCTTTTTAGCGTTTCAATTGTTACGCTTTCGCCTTTATATGGATTCTCTTCGTATTGTCCTCTTTATAGGGCCGCAGCAGCATGTAGAGGAAGAAAACGATGAGCAGAATCACCACCGCTGTCCATGTGCCGAAGCCGCCGCCTGTAAACAGGCTGCCAAGCTGGTAAATACATAATGACACGGCATAAGCGAACAGGCACTGATACCCAATGGCGAACCACGTCCACCGGGCACTGTTCATCTCACGGCGGATGGCGCCGATAGCGGCAAAACAGGGCGCGCAGAGCAGGTTGAATGTAAGGAAGGAATACGCGGCCAGAGGCGTGAACGCCCCACGCATATTCGTCCAGATCTGCCAGCCGTTTTCCGCAACCTCTTCAAATCCGCCAAACAGCACGCCGAAGGTACCGACTACGTTCTCCTTGGCAATCAAACCGGTAAAGGCGGCCACGGCGGCTTTCCAATTATCCCAGCCCAGCGGAGCAAACAGCCAAGCAATACCGTTGCCAATGGAGGCCAGCAGGCTGTCTTCCATATCCACCATGCCGAAAGTACCGTTCACAAATCCAAATTTGGAGGTAAACCAAACCAGGATCGTGGCCAGCAGAATGATGGTACCGGCCTTTTTAATAAACGACCAACCCCGCTCCCACATGCTGCGCAGGACATTGCCCACCGTCGGCAGATGATAAGCGGGCAGCTCCATCACGAAAGGCGCCGGGTCGCCGGCGAACATCCGGGTTTTCTTGAGCATGATGCCTGAGATGATAATCGCCGCGATTCCGACAAAGTAAGCGCTGGGAGCGACCCACCAGGAGCCGTGGAAGAGTGCGCCCGCGATCAGGGCGATAATAGGAAGCTTTGCGCCGCAGGGTATAAAGGTAGTGGTCATAATCGTCATTTTACGATCCCGTTCGTTTTCAATCGTACGGGAGGCCATGATGCCCGGCACACCGCAGCCGGTGCTGATCAGCATGGGAATAAACGATTTACCGGACAGGCCGAACTTACGGAAAATCCGGTCCATGATAAAGGCGATGCGGGACATATAACCGCAAGCCTCCAGAACGGCCAGGAACAGGAACAGCACCAACATTTGCGGAACAAAGCCCAATACGGCGCCGACGCCGGCCACAATGCCGTCCAGAATCAGCCCTTTCAGCCATGCGGCACAGCCAATCGCGCTAAGTCCGCCCTCGATCAATCCGGGAATGCCCGGCACCCATACGCCGTACTCGGCGGGATCGGGTTCCGCTACCGTCACGGCTTTTTTAAATTCCGCCAAGCCGACAGGGAGGGTTTCCGCGACTTCGCCGGTTTCATCGTCAATCAATTCCGCCGTTGCCGTAACGCCCAATTCCTGAGCGGCCGTTTCAAAGGTACTCAACGCCGCCGCGTCGGGCTCGCCCTTATCCAGCGACGCCCGCAGGGCGTCGACGTCTATGCCAGCTTTTTCACCCGCTTCGATATACGCGTCGCGCACAGTCGATGCGGTGGCGTAACCGCCGGCATCCTCCTCATATGCGGAGGTCCCGATGCCAAATAAGTGCCAGCCGTCCCCAAACACTCCGTCATTCGCCCAGTCGGTCGCCCAGGTTCCCACCGTTGTAACGGAAACAAAGTAAACCACGAACATAACCACGGCAAATATTGGCAAGGCGAGCCAGCGGTTCGTGACAATGCGGTCGATTTTATCCGAGGTGGTTTGTTTCCCGTGGCGGCGGCTTTTCTGGCATTGCCGGATAATCGCGGAAATAAAGGTATACCGTTCGTTGGTGATAATGCTTTCGCTGTCATCATCCAATGTTTCCTCGACAACGGCAATGGAGCTTTCCACATCGGGAATTTTCGAGAGAAATTCTCCGATTTTTTCATCCCGTTCAAACAGCTTAATGGCACAGAAGCGGCGGCTAGCCTGCGGAGCCGATGCCTCCATGGCCTTCTCAATGCCCTGGAGGGCTTCCTCTACCGTCTGGGAGAAGGTATGCACCAGCGGAGGGGCTTGCTTCCGGCGGGCCAACTCGGCAGCGACGGTCGCCGCCTCCTGGATGCCCGTTCCCTTCAGGGCGGAGATTTCCACCACCCGGCAGCCCAAATGCTTTTCCAGTTGATCGGTATGGATGACGTCGCCGCTCTTGCGTACGATATCCATCATGTTGACCGCCATTACCACTGGAATCCCCAGTTCCAGCAGCTGTGTCGTCAGGTACAGGTTGCGTTCCAGATTGGTGCCGTCCACAATGTTGAGAATAGCGTCCGGCCGCTCTCGCAGCAGATAATGGCGGGCTACCACTTCCTCCAGCGTATACGGCGACAGCGAATAGATACCCGGCAGGTCGGTAATGATGACATCCTTGTATCCTTTCAGACGCCCCTCCTTTTTCTCCACCGTGACGCCCGGCCAGTTTCCTACAAACTGGTTGGCTCCCGTCAAAGCGTTAAACAGCGTGGTTTTTCCGCTGTTGGGATTGCCCGCCAGGGCAATGGTAATGGACATAACAACTCCTCCTCGGCTATATGTTCGGTACTTTCCAGCAGTTAGCTTTAACTAACCAGCAGAGTAAAAAAAGCGTTTCCGCTTTTTCAGATTACTGAATTTCAATCTGTTCCGCGTCCGCTTTGCGCAGCGACAATTCATAGCCACGCACGGTAACCTCAATGGGATCTCCCAGAGGCGCCACTTTGCGAATGAATACCAAAATCCCTTTTGTGATTCCCATGTCCATCATCCTCCGTTTGACCGCCCCCTGCCCATGAAGACGGGCCACCGTTACCGTGTCGCCGCAGCGGGCATCGCGCAATGTACGCATATCTGTCTCTCCTTTTCCTGTTTTTTACCCTTAAGGCCAAAGTCTCAACCCACGGGTTTGAGACTATTTATACTATAATCTTCGCGGCCATTTCCCGGCTGATCGCCACCCGCGACTCTTTCACGTTGACGATCACATTGCCGCCGGTTTTCGCCACCACGGTGACGTCACCGCCCACAACAAATCCCAGCGTTTCTAAAAATCGGCGGGTATCCTCCCGTCCACCCACGCGTTTGATAGACTGTTTCTGCCCAGCGGGTACCAAAGCCAACGGCATAATAACGGCCTCCTTCTTATGTAACAAGCGGTAATGGCTTGCGCCGAAGTTAGTCTTTGCTAACCACATATAAGTTAGCATAAACTAACTTTTTTGTCAAGTACCTATTTCCAAAATTTTGAATGGACTTGTATCCGCTCCGCTAAGAATGTTATAATAAAATTATATATGTACCTAAGTGGTGGGACGCTTGGGGAAATTCACGCAGAAATCAGCATAAAGGGGAACGGTGCGTCATGGCTTTGAAAATTCAGGAATCCGCGGAAAATTATCTGGAAACAATTTTAATTCTTCAAAACCGGTTGGGCGCCGTGCGTTCAATCGATATTGTCAACGAGCTAGAGTTTGCCAAGCCCAGTGTGAGCATTGCCATGAAAAATCTGCGGGAAAACGGCTACATTGCGGTCAGCGCCGAAGGGTATATCACGCTGACGGATAGGGGCCGCGACATTGCGGAAACTATTTACGAGCGGCACACCCTGCTGACCGATTGGCTGATCCGCCTTGGGGTTGACAAACAGGTGGCGGCGCAGGACGCCTGCCGTATCGAGCATGTCATCAGCGCCGAAAGTTTTGAGGCCATCAAACGCCACACCCGGCCGGGCAGGGAACAGGATGTATAAGAAAAACGGGCCGCAACCTCGTGGGTTGCGGCCCTTCTCGTCATCATCTGTTTATTTTGTATCACCTGTCCGAACCGAAAAATGGTACTCCGTGCGGGATTTAAAAACATCCCCGGCTTTCAGTACGGTTGAGGGAAATGCCGGGCGATGAGGGCTGTCCGGATAATGCTGTGTTTCCAGGCAAAGGCCCTGATGCTGATAAAGCTTTAAGCCGCCTTTTCCGGCCGGTTCCCGCAGGTTGTTGGAAACATAGACCTGCACGCCAGGCTGGTCGGTGGCGCACTCCATTTCAATACCGCTTTTGCGCGACCAGACGCACGCCGCGGCTTTCATCTGTCCCGGCCGTCCCAAAACGAAGGTGTGATCGTAGCCGCCGCAGAGCGCAATCTGCGGAACGATGTCTTTCATATCCTGTCCAATCGGCTTGGGATGGCGGAAATCAAACGCTGTCCCTTCCACGGGGCGAATTTCGCCCGTTGGGATACACCGCTCGTCCACCGGCAGCATCGCATCCGCCGCCACCTGCAAGTCCATGTCCAGCACGTCGCCGCCATCCCATCCATGCAGATTAAAATAGGTATGATTGGTGAGATTGACGACCGTGTCCCGGTCACTCTGCGCCTGGTAATCCAGACGCAGCTCGTTGTCTGCCGTAACGCTGACGTCCACCGAAACCTCCAGCCGTCCCGGGTATCCCTCTTCCCCATCGGCCGCTGTATACGAAAAACGCACGCAGGGCTCATCGCCGGCACGGACAACTGCCGCCGTCCACAAACGGGTATGGAAGCCGCCGGCACCGCCGTGCAGGTGACCATAATCGCCCTCGTTACGGCCCACGTCGTATTCCTGGCCCTCAAGGGTAAAACGGCCGCCGGCGATCCGGTTGCCATAACGTCCGATCATCGCCCCCTGAAACGATGTGTTTCCAAGATAATCCTCCAGCGAATCAAACCCCAATGCCACGTCACGGCCGTGGAACAGGATTTTCTGTATCGCCGCACCGTATGTAATCAGGGAGACCGTCAGCCCCCCCTCCCCTTTCAGGGTGATTTTTTCCACCGCTTTTCCATCCGGCATATGGCCGAACACCGTGCTGGTAACGCTCATACATGCCTCACAGCCTTTCCCGCATACTTCGATACATTTAATTAAAACACAAAAAGCCGCCATATGCAAGTCCACACGACGAATTGTCTGCATAAGGAATGCCCTTTCCCAATATGTATGACAGTAGACAGGAGGGGACACGGAAAATGGAATTTTTAACGGCATGCCTGATCGGGACCGGACTGGCCGCCGATGCGTTTGCGGTATCCCTGTCCAGCGGTATGTGCGCCCGTGTGGTACGGCTGCGGCATATTTTGCGTATGGCGGGCTGTTTCGGCCTGTTTCAGGGGATCATGCCGCTGATTGGATTTACCATTGCGCACTCCTTTGCCGACCGCATCCAGGCGATTGGCCACTGGGTCGCGTTTTTCCTGCTTTTGCTGGTAGGTGTCGGGATGATTCGGGAGGCTCGCAAACAGGAGCCGGCCGATTGCCCGGCCGCAGGTTCGGGCTTTGAATGGCGGCGGGTGCTCGCCATGGCGCTGGCCACCAGCATCGACGCGCTGGCGGTGGGCGCCACTATGGCCATGCTGGAACCAACCGGCCTGCTCAGCATACACGGCGGCTACCTGCTGTGCTGCCTGATTATCGCTCTTATCACTTTTATTCTCTGTATTGTCGGCATCCTGATAGGCTGCCGTACCGGCGGAAAACTGGGAAGCCGCGCCCAATGGATCGGCGGTATACTGCTGATTGTTATTGGACTGAAAATCTGGCTGGACGGCCAATTCTGACAATTAAAAATCCTTGTTGTACATATGTTCGGGTTGTGCTATAATAGTCTAAAATCGGCGATTTGAGATATGGCACTATCCTTGAGCCGTTTGTACAAGGAGGAAGACCTGTGAAAACACCCGCATGGCGTGAAGAAGACTGGCAGCAGCTCCCCGTAATTGAGGATATCGCCCAGTGGCAGGAGCTGGTGGAATACAGCCGCCGTACCGAAACCGATATAACCGACCTACATGTCCGTCATCTTACCGCAGAACAGCCGAACTGGGATCATATGGGCTTTTCGCGCGTATGGTTCGACGACTGCCGGTTTACCGGCGTATCCATATCCCAGGCTTCCTTTTACCACGTGCGCTTTGAGGGCGGCGACCTGTCCGGCGGGGACATCCGCCGCAGCCATTTTCGTCAGTGCGAATTTCGCAAGGCCAAAGGCGTCGGTTTGATCGTCAGCGATAGCTTCTTCCGCCGGGTCAGGTTTAGCGACTGGAACGGCCGGTATATGCAGTGGGCCACCTGCGAGCTGGAACAGGTGGACTGGATAAACGCCGACTGCCGGGAGGCTTTGTTTTCCGACTGTCCCTTAAAGACTGTGCGGTTTGACCATACCGCCCTGCAGCAGACGCAGTTTTTTAAAACCTACTTAAAGGGAATTGACCTGACCTCCTGCGATATTGACGGGCTGTCCGTTTCCGAACGGATGACGGAGCTTCAGGGGGCGGTGGTTGACCTGTATCAGGCGGCCGAACTGGCGCGTATGCTGGGGATCATTATCCGCTGATAGGAACCTTATATAATCAAGGCCGGCCGGTACTGTAACCGGCCGGCCTTTTTCAATTCCTGTTTTATGCGCTCAGGCCGCATAGTCTCCCGCCTGACGGCGTGAGCCATTGGAAGAATCCCTGAGGGGATTCTCCATTCTTGTCAGTCGCCGACCACGGCGCAAGGTGTACGTTTTATGCCAGCCATTTTCTCCTTTTACGCGCTCAGGCCGCGCATAGTCTCCCGCCTGACGGCGTGAGCCATTGGAAGAATGATGCGAAAGCATCATTCTTCGGGGTTCTACACCTTCAATTGCAATAAGGCTTCGACTATTGCAGCGCACTACATTCTGCGAACCAATGATTAAACGCACGTTCTAAGGGTAAGCGGTAACACGCAACTCTTTAATAAATACGTTACTATAATGGTGTGGGGGGGCGAAGAAGTAAATGCCGTTTGCTCTCAATTGTATAACGTACAACGGAGGGGGTATGGGGGAACCTGCCTTTTATCCTCTGGACCCGCTCTGGTAGGTTCCCCCATAAAGCGTCTTTTGGTTCCTTTTCGACAAGACGAAAAGGAACGGCCCCCGCGGCCTGAGCGGGGAAATATGAAAAAAGCTATACTTTTAGACATGCGCCTAAAAGTATAGCTTTTTATAGATTAACGCCTCCATGATGTATTTATTTACATTGAGTTATACTTATACACAATTGCCATATATAGCTTGATTTTAGGCAGCCTAAATGTTATGATTTAGACGGCCCAAAATAGGAGGTGATGATCTGGGCACAAAGAAGCGGGGACGGCCAACCGATAACCCAAAGCCATACAAAATCGCAGTAAAGCTGGATCAGGAGGCCAAAGACATTCTGGATTCTTACTGTGAGCAAGAATCCGTTTCCGTTATGGAAGCGGCCCGGCGCGGGATTAAACGGTTAAAACCGGACCTCAAAAAATGAAGGAAGCGGCGCACGCCTCACCAGCAAACGCACCGCTTCCCTACCTGGCAACCGCCAAAAGACGATTGCAACGTAAAGTATACCACAGATTCCGTTCGCATGCAACCGAGTTGCGTGCAACTGGATTTGTGTTGCGTTTGCAGACTCTTTCGGGTGATTGCCGCACGCGGGTACAATCCCGCATCACTTTGAAAGGATGTTGAAAACCATGGTAACCAGAACACTCAGCGTGGAGGCTTATGAAACCCTGCAAAACCATCTGATGAAAAAAGCTCACATCCAGCCGATGGAGGTCGGCTATACGGTGGATATGCGTATCAGCGGCACAGACTTCGTGGTGAAGCTGGTGCTGGACAAGCACAGACAGGTCGCGGTGCTCCAGGCCAACCGTTGACATCTAATTTTAGGGAGAAGAATGGCGGCAACGCCATTCTTCCAATGGCTCCGGCCTAAAAGGCCGGAGACTATGAAATCTTCCTCTATCAGGTCGTGAACGGACACAACTGATTCTTACTTTACAGGCAAAATGATGCCTGCCATTTACCGTTAGCGTAAAGACTCTGCGGAATTTTCCGCAGAGTCTTTTTATACGCCTTATTAAACAGCTCTCTTTTTGTGCCGGCGCCAGAGGGCAAAGCCAAGCAGGTACACCGCCGTCAAAGCGGCTGCCCCGGCGGTGATTTGGAGACCGAGCGCCAACCCCGGCGTGGTATAGGTGAAATCAATGGAAACGTTTGTCCCGGCCGGGCAGCGGACAGCCATGAATCCGACCCCGCTGCGCAGGATCTCCGCCGGTTGGCCGCCGACGGAGGCGCTCCAGCCCTTTTCCCAAGGGACGCTGAAAAACACCACATTCTCCTCGTCTGAGGAGCGCACGGCGGTAAAGCCGTCTTTCGTCTGCTTAAAGGAGGAAACGGACGCGTGCCGGCGCTCAAGACAGTCCTGCATATAGGTATTCTCACTGAAAGAGGTATCCTCCACCGGCAGCGGGGACAGCAGTCCTTTCACGGCCGCCTCGTCCTTATCCTCCACAATCAGTGCCTTGAGCAGGGATTTTTCCTGGCGGGAGCGGGGGAGCTCGTCAAACTGGCTGCGGGTGAGATAATACTCGTAGGTGAAGCCCATGGGAATGTAATAATCGTTTTCATACACCGCAAAGCCGTTCTGCTCACTGTCGAAAGACCAGCCGGGCATATCCAGCGCACCGTTTTTATCAAAGTTATCGTCTTTACTTTTTCCGTAAAGGCCGTCCTTGTCGTCGTAATCGAACAGCCAGCGCACCGATAAAAAGCTGCGCAGCGGATAGTGGGTGGTTTCCGGCCGGCTGCCGACCGACCGGTTTATCCCGATGCTGTCGTAAAAGTCCATGATGGAGCCGGGGACAATGCTGTGGAAAGCCCGTATGGTGGGCATTCCCCAGAACATGGCCTGGTTGTCCATGGCGTAAGGCGTGTCCACCCGCGCCATATTGGACGGGGTTTCCGGCAGGTCAAAATCCGGCGCTTCGATGCCGGTCTGGATCACATAGTCCGGGGAAATGCTGGAGGTGAATTTCCCCACGCCGATGGTATACCAGCCAACCAGCAGGGAGACAGAGGCGACGCCGGCCATGCAGAAACGGAAAAAGAGGGCGGGAGTGCGGCGCCTGATCCATACGGCCAGACCGGTCAGCAGCAGACCGGTCGCCGCGACCAGCACCACCGCCCAAAAACGCTCGGTATTTTTCATCAGACCCAGCGTCCATTCGCCGTCCTCCGTCTTGTTCGGCATCAGTCCCACAAACAACGCGAACGCCGCGGTGATACCGCCGCTCCAGCCCAGCGCCCGCGGCCAGTTGACCGCATGCTCCTCCTGCCGGTCAAAGGCGAGCAGCGTGGCGAGGATAAGAAGCAGCACCATCATGTAAAACCAGCGGGCGTAATACATGGCGTTAAACAGCTGGAACATCGCGTTCAGGCCGGGTATCAGCGCGCAGACGACGCAGATCAGCAGCATCTTCCGCAGCCAGTCCTTATGTTTTCGCGATTGGAAATAGGCGATGGCCCCGGTGCAGCCAACCATCGGCAGCCAGGCCGACATAGAGGCCCACTTGTTGTTCGCGTCCGGAAAAAAGTTGGGCCGGGCCGGATTATCCTGCGGGAAAAAGAAGGAATGGATAATATCGAAAAAGCGCTGAGAGGTGGAGTAAATCAGAAAATCCCAGCCGCTGAGCAGATTTTCGGTGCGGCTGTTCTGAATCACCGCCAGGTAAGAGGGAAGCAGCAGAACGGCGGCGCCGGCAGTACCCAGCAGGGCCTCTGCCGCCAGCCAGAAAAGTTTAGCCGGCGAGCCGCCCCATCCCCCGGAGAGGCGGCGCACAAACCAGTAGATTATCAGGAAAATGGCCTGTCCGATAAAGAAATAGTAGTTGTTGAGCGCGCTCAGGCAGACAAACAGGGCGAAGACGCCCCGCCGGTTTTCCGCCATGAACACCTCCATGGCCCAGAGCATGAGGGGAAAATAAAGAATGGCTTCATGAAAATGGTTGAAAAAAATATTATATAAAGAAAACCCGGAAAAGGCGTACAGCAGGCCGCCAATGCTGGCAAAATCCGGCCGCACGAACCGCCGCAGATACGCGTAGGCGGCCAGCGCGCAGCAGGCTAGCTTGAGAACCAGAAGCGGACCCATCAGGTAGGGGACCCAATCGGTGGGAAAGGGCATGGTCAACCAGAAAAAGGGACTGCCCAGCAGATAAAAGGAGTAGGAACCGACAAAGTTGGCGCCGAGATCCGTGGTCCAGCTCCAGCCCCAGTCACCGGCGCGCACCGCTTCGTGCGCCAGCTTATAAAAGGGAATTTGCTGCACGTTAAAATCACCGTAATAGATAAAATATCCTTGATCCATGAGGATAAAGGGCAGGAACAGGGCGGCGGCGACCGCCAGCGCGGTAAAAAAGGTCAGCCGGGCCCGGCTTTTGGGTTTCATCAGGCAATGGCTCATGGTTATCCCTCCCAAAGGGCAGTATACCAGAACTACCGATGAAATGAAAGCCTTCGATGTGGCGTTTTCTAATAGATCGCCCTAGTCTCGGGCAGATGACCTGAAACTATGGGCGCTCAAGCCAACATAGAGACCGGAAGAATGATGGTGCCGCCAAAGGCGGCGGGAGGCGCTTTGCGCCGAGAGGCATTCTTCCAATGGCTCCGACCAGCAGGGAGGAGACTATGGACAGCAAAGAAAAAGGATGCTATACTGAACCCACATATTACAAGGGGGAACGGCAACCATGGCATCCAATTTTTACGCGGTTTTGTCCCGCATGAAATATATCACCCGCTGGTCGCTGATGCGCAACACCCGTCCGGAAAATCTCTGCGAGCATTCGTATGAGACCGCGGTGATCGCGCACGCGCTGGCCCTGCTCACCAATCGCCGATTCGGCGGACAGGTGAACGAGGAACGCTGCGTCCTGCTGGCCCTGTATCACGACACCTCGGAGATTCTTACCGGCGACCTGCCCACCCCGGTCAAATATTACAACCCAGCCATACGGGACGCCTACCGGCAGGTGGAGGAGGTATCGGCCCGCAAACTGCTTTCCATGCTGCCGAACGACATGACGGACGCTTACGAAGACTGCTTTTTTCCTCAGCCGCAGGAGGAAGAAGCGCGCCTCGTTAAAGCGGCGGACAAGCTGTCGGCGCTGATTAAATGCGTGGAGGAGTGCCGGCAGGGAAACCGGGAATTTGAAAAGGCGCGCCTGTCTACTGAACAGGCCGTGCGGGATATGAAACTGCCCGCGGCCGATTGCTTTATGGAAGAATTCCTTCCCGCTTATGCCCTGACGCTGGACGAACAGGAATAGCCGTCATAAAGGCTCCTGTTCACGACGCGAAACAGGTCCAAAAATGACGAAATCCGGATAATGCGTATTTCGGTTGACTTTTGACGAATGGTTGGCTATAATTGGGATACTGTAACGGTAGGAGACGCCGCCTGGCGCCGTATCTCTGCCGTTGGACAGGGGAATAGATGCCGTGATGTACGGCGGAACCGGCAGGGCAGATAGGGGTCTGTCCTGTTCTTACGTGAAGATGAAAATGAGATGGTTTGAAGGACGGGCGCGGCGGCCTCTCTTTCAAACGGGAATTTTGCCTTGTTTTGCCGTATAGTGGCGTAAGAGGGCGAAACCGCCCAAATTGTGCGAGAGGATGAGCCCTTTTTATGATTACCGTATCGGATGTCAGCATCAATTTCAGCGGACAAAACCTGTTTTCCCACGTCAATTTGCAGTTTACCCCGGGCAACTGCTACGGGGTGATCGGCGCCAACGGCGCGGGCAAATCCACGTTTTTAAAAATACTGTCCGGGGCGCTGGAGCCTACGACCGGGGAGGTTGTCATCGACGCCAAGACCCGTATGTCGGTGCTCAAGCAGGAGCACTTTGCGTTTGAGGAATTTACGGTGCTGGATACCATCATCCAGGGGAATCCGCGGCTGTATGAAATCATCCAGCAAAAGGACGCTCTATACGCCAAGGAGGATTTTTCCGAGGAGGACGGCGTTCTGGCCTCCGAGCTGGAAGCCGAGTTCGCGGAACTGAACGGCTGGGACGCCGAAACCGACGCGGGACGGATTTTGCAGGGCCTGGGTCTGGATACCGGTCTTTTATATACCGGGATGCATACATTGGGAGAAAGGGAAAAGGTAAAGGTCCTGCTGGCGCAGGCGTTATTCGGTCAGCCGGATATCATCCTGCTCGACGAGCCGACCAACGGCCTCGACGCGGCCAGCATCCATTGGCTGGAGGATTTCCTGATGGACTACGTGGGCACCGTCATCGTGGTGTCGCATGACCGCCATTTCCTCAATAACGTCTGCACCCATATCGTGGATGTGGATTTTACCAAGATCAAAATTTATGTGGGCAACTATGATTTCTGGTATGAATCCAGCCAGCTCATCCAGCGGATGACGCGGGAACAGAACAAAAAGAACGAAGATAAAATTAAGGAACTGCAGAACTTTATCCAGCGGTTTTCCGCCAATAAATCCAAATCACGGCAGGCGACCTCCCGCAAAAAGCTGATTGAAAAGCTGACGGTGGAGGAAATGCCGGCCTCCTCGCGGCGCTATCCGTATGTGGGCTTTACCATGGACCGGGAAGCGGGCAAGGATATCCTCGCGGTGGAGGATCTGTGCTGCTCCGTCGACGGCCGGGTGGTACTAGACCACGTTTCCTTCCGCGCCGACAAGGGCGACAAGATTGCGTTTGTCGGGCAAAACGAAATGGCCATTACCGCTCTGTTCGATATTCTAATGGAAAAGCGCCAGCCGGACAGCGGCCATTTTAAATGGGGGGTCAGCACCTCCCAGTCCTATTTTCCAAAAGATAACTCCGCCTTTTTCGACGGCTGCGACCTGACCATCCTGCAGTGGCTGCAGCAGTACGCTCCCGACCCGGCGGAAACCTACCTGCGCGGTTTCCTTGGGAAAATGCTGTTTTCCGGAGAGGACGTGCTCAAGCCGGTCAAAGTGCTGTCCGGTGGGGAGAAAGTGCGCTGCATGCTGTCGCGCATGATGATGTTCGGCGGCAACGTGCTGCTGCTTGACCAGCCTACCAACCATCTGGATCTGGAATCCATCACGGCGGTCAACGACGGGTTGATCGAATTTAAGGGCAATATCCTGTTTTCGACCTATGACCACGAGATGCTGCAAACCGTGGCCAACCGCATTATCGAGATTGACGAGAGCGGGCAGATTACCGATAAGCGGATGAGCTATGAAGACTATCTTCAGTGGAAGCAGGAACAGGCGTAAGGCTGTAGAGGGGATGACGGTCGTTGTTGGAAAAAAGACGCTTACTGAAACCCGGCCAGGTGTTGGCCATTGGGTTCCTGGCGGTGGCGGTGATCGGGGCGCTGCTCCTGATGCTGCCTTTTGCCACGGTTGAGGGCGAGTCCATTTCTTTTGTGGATGCGTTGTTCACCTCTACCTCGGCGGTGTGCGTGACAGGCCTGATCGTGGTGAACACGGGCGTGGTCTTTACGCTGTTCGGGCAGCTGGTCATCCTGGCCCTGATACAAATCGGCGGGCTGGGCTTCATGACCATGGCATCGCTGCTGTTTATGGCCATCGGTAAACGGTTTTCCCTCAAAGAACGGCTGATTATCCAGGAATCGTTTAACTCCGATACGCTTCAGGGATTGATACGGCTGGTACGCAACGCGGTCGCCATCGCCTTCGCGGTGGAAACGGTGGGCGCGGTGCTGCTGTGTTTTTCCTTTATCCCGGATTTCGGCTTTTCCAAAGGTCTGTTTTACAGCATTTTTATTGCGGTATCGGCTTTCTGCAACGCGGGCTTTGACCCGCTGGGCATGACCAATTCCATCGAAACGTATGTCAAAGACCCAATGGTAAACATACCCATTGCCCTGCTGATTATCATCGGCGGCCTTGGCTTTGCGGTACTCATGGACATGGTCCATTGGCGGAGGCACCGGCATAAGCTGATGTTGCATACCCGTATCGTATTCCGTATGACAGCGTTTTTGATCCTGACTGGGGCGGCGCTTATCGCCATCATTGAGTGGAACAATCCCCAAACGTTGGGACAGGAAGGGATGGGAACGGGCCATAAAATCATGGCGTCGCTTTTCCAGTCGGTCACCTCGCGTACCGCCGGCTTCGACACCATCGGGCAAGGGGGGATGACCCCGGCTGGGAAAATGGTCACCATGCTGCTGATGTTTGTCGGCGCGTCGCCGGCGGGCACCGGCGGCGGTATCAAAACCACCACGTTTTTTATCGTCCTGCTGGCGGTCTGGTCCATCATCCGCAAGCGCCAGGACTACAATATCAGCAAGCGCCGTCTGGGCGAGCAGATAATCCGGCGCGCCTTTGCCATTTTTACATTGGCACTGGCGCTGGTGGTATTCAACACCTTGCTCATATGTGTGTCGGAGACCGCCTGTGGCAATCCGCTGGAGCTGGACGACGTGATGTATGAGGTCGTGTCGGCGTTCAGTACTACCGGCCTGTCCTGCGGGATCACCCCGGGCCTGCATACCTTCTCGCGTCTGCTGCTGATTTTTACCATGCTGATTGGCCGCGTCGGGCCGTTGACCGTTTCCATGGCGCTGTCGGGAGACACGGCGCGCAAAAACGCCATTCATTATCCGGAAGACCGCCTGATGGTAGGCTGATCTCCGCCGGCGACTGTCCGTTGGCCTGTATGCATACAGGCCAATAGAATAACTTAAGAGATAAGAGGAATTGACGATGAAACAGATTGCCGTATTGGGGCTCAGCCGCTTTGGCATCAGCGTGGCCAAGTCGCTGGAAAAGCTGGACGTTGAAGTCATGGGCGTGGACGTCAACCCGGAAAAGGTGGCCGACGTAGCCCGTGAAGTCACCCATGTGGTACAGGCCGACGTGCTGGACGACGATGCGCTCAACGCCCTCGGGCTGCGCAATTTTGACGCGGTGGTGCTGAGCATTAAAAATGTGGAGGTCAGCTGTCTGGCCACCATCAACATTAAGGATCGCGGTGTGAAGTATATCGTGGCGCAGGCCATCAGCGACGCGCATGCCGAAATCCTCAAGCGGATCGGCGCTGACCGAGTCATCATACCGGAAAAAGATATGGGCGCCCGCCTGGCCCGCAATCTGGGGTCGGAAAACATCATCGACTACATGGAACTGTCGGAAGAATACAGCATCATGGAAATCGGCGCTCCGCTGGAATGGACGGGAAAAACCCTGCTGCAGAATGACCTGCGTAATAAATACGGCATCAATGTGCTGGCCATCCGCGCCTCGCATGGCGTTCTGGTATCGCCTCAAGCGGATAGTGTGATCCGGCCAGACGATTTGCTGGTTGTGATGGGCACCAACCAGGATTTGGGCAAAATCAGCCGGTTGTCCCGCCACTGATCCTTGTCCAACGGTAGGAGAAGGGGATTCTATACAAAATATGGGGTTTCACATGGAACATTCCTACCAAATCCGCTAAAAATACCCGATTCCCGCTTTTCCCCTTGCAATCGACGGCGGTTTGCAATAAAATAAAAGTATATTTTCCGTAAAATCCCAAGGGGAGGTTGAACACGGATGAGCCGGTATGATCGCAGCGGGTGGACACGTTTTTTTACATCCTCCGTCAGCTTTCGTGCGGGCATTTTCAAAAACAGATAGGCCGTGGTGCGCCTTAGCGCCATGGCCTTTTTCATTTTGATGAACAAAAAGGAGCGGTATGGAACATGGAAATGAAAAAAGCAGCGGTCATCATGGGCAGCGACAGCGACCTGCCGGTGGTGCAGAAAGCCATCGATAAACTGCGTTCGTTCGGCATTCCGGTGGAGGCGCACGTCATGTCGGCACACCGCACCCCGGAGCGCGCGGCGGCATTCGCCGGAGCGGCGGCGGACAATGGATTCGGCGTTATCATTGCCGCGGCGGGTAAAGCCGCGCATTTGGCGGGGGTCCTGGCCGCGCATACCATCCTGCCGGTAATCGGTATCCCAATCAAATCCTCTACGCTGGATGGGCTGGACGCCCTGCTGGCGACAGTGCAGATGCCTTCCGGTATCCCGGTGGCGACGGTGGCCATCGACGGTGCGGAAAACGCGGCGATTTTGGCGGCCCAGATGTTGGCGCTGTCCAATACGGAGCTGGCGGACAAGCTGTCCGGCATGAAAAAAAGCATGGCCGCCGCGGTGGAGGAAAAGGATCGCAAACTCGCTCAGTCGATCGGCTGATAAACGGTATGTTTTGATTTATTATAAAGGAGACGACTGTTATGAAAAAGCTGGAACAGCTCTATGAGGGCAAAGCCAAAAAGGTGTTCAAAACCGACGATCCCGAATGCTATATCGTGGATTACAAGGACGATGCCACCGCCTTTAACGGTGAGAAAAAGGGAACGATCACAGGCAAGGGCGTCATCAATAACCGGGTAACCAACCACTTGATGAAGATGCTGGAAAAGGAAGGCGTCCCCACCCATCTGGTAGAGGAAATCTCCGACCGGGAAACCATTGTTAAAAAAGTCACCATCGTTCCTCTGGAGGTTATCATCCGCAATATCGCGGCCGGGTCTTTCTCCAAGCGCTTCGGCGTGGAAGAGGGTACGGTCCTGAAACAGCCGTCGCTTGAGTATAGCTACAAGGACGACGACCTGGGCGATCCGCTGATCAACGATTATCACATCCTGGCGCTGGGCTTGGCAACCCGTGAAGAACTGGATACCATTGCCGCCTATGCCTTCAAGGTCAACGAGGTGCTGAAAAAATACCTGCTGACGCTGGATATCGAGCTGGTAGACTTTAAGCTGGAGTTTGGCAAACTGTCGGACGGCACCATTGTGCTGGCGGATGAAATTTCTCCGGATACCTGCCGCTTCTGGGATGTCAAAACCCATGAGAAGCTGGATAAAGACCGTTTCCGCCGCAACATGGGGGGCGAGGTCGAAGCCTACCAGGAGATTCTGCACCGCTTAATGGGTGAATAGTCTCCTCCCTGTGGTTGGTGCCATTGAAAGAATGGCGGTCATCGCGGAACGGCACGCAATCATTCGGGACATAAAACCGTTCCCTGCCGTAAGGCGGGGAACGGTTTGACCGTGTATTTAAAGCGGTATAAAGCCGCTTCGTAAACGACATCCCTATGCAGAAAGGATATCGCGATTATGAAAAGTGTAAGCGACTCTTACGCGGCGGCCGGCGTCGATGTCACCGCCGGCTACAAAGCTGTGGAATTGATGAAAGCCCATGTGGCGCGTACCGCCGTCCCCGGCGTATTGTCCGGAATCGGCGGCTTCGGTGGTTTGTTTGAACCGAATCTCGAGGGAATGAAGCGTCCGGTGCTGATCTCTGGCACCGACGGCGTGGGCACCAAGCTGAAAATTGCATTTTTGCTGGATCGGCACGATACGGTGGGCATTGACTGTGTGGCCATGTGCGCCAACGATGTGGCCTGCTCGGGTGCGCAGCCGCTGTTTTTCCTCGACTACATCGCCTGCGGCAAAAATGTTCCCGAGAAAATCGCGGCGATCGTTTCCGGTGTGGCGGAAGGCTGCGTGCAGGCCGGCTGCGCCTTGATCGGCGGTGAAACCGCCGAAATGCCGGGCTTTTATCCAGAGGACGAATACGATCTGGCGGGCTTCTGCGTGGGTATGGCCGATTACGACCAGATTGTGGATTCCAAAAATGTGAAACCTGGCGATGCGCTGATCGGTGTAGCCTCGAGCGGCGTACATTCCAACGGTTTTTCGCTGGTGCGCAAGCTGTTCGACGTATCGGAAAAAAACCTGTCCGTCCACTATGACGAACTGGGCGGAACATTGGGCGAAACCCTACTGACGCCGACCAAAATCTATGTCAAGCCCCTGCTGGAGCTGATGAAGTCCGTGAAGGTGCACGGTATATCCCATATAACCGGCGGCGGGTACTACGAGAATATTCCGCGTATGCTGCCGCAGGGTGTCAAAGCGGTGATTGAGAAGGCCAGGGTTCCGGTGCTGCCGATTTTCAACCTGATGCAGAAGGTGGGAAACATTCCGGAGAGGGATATGTTCAACACCTTCAACATGGGCACCGGCCTGTGCATCGCCGTGGCATCCGACCAGGCGGACGAAGCCGTGCGGGTACTGAACGCGGCCGGTGAGTCGGCCGTAATTCTGGGTGAAGTGAAGGCCGGCGAAAGGGACGTAGAGCTATGGTAAACATAGCCGTACTGGTGTCTGGCGGAGGCACCAATCTGCAGGCGCTGATCGATGCGCAGGTGGCCGGCCGGTTCCCGGAGGGACGGATCGTCCGGGTCATCGCCTCTCGTCCGGGCGTCTATGCGCTGGAGCGCGCGGCAAACGCCGGTATAACCACTGCCGTGGTGGAACGCAAAGCTTATGCGGACGCGGCGTCCTTTGACGCCGCGCTGCTGGCGGAGCTGGACGCCGCGTCCGCCGATCTGGTGGTGCTGGCGGGCTTTTTGAGCATTTTAGGGCCTGAGGTCGTGGCCCGTTACAGCAACCGCATCATCAATGTTCATCCAGCCCTGATCCCCTCTTTCTGCGGGAAGGGATATTATGGACTGAAGGTGCATGAAGCGGCGCTCGCCTATGGCGTGAAGCTGACCGGCGCCACGGTGCATTTTGTCAACGAGGTTCCGGACGGCGGTGCAATCATTTTGCAAAAAGCCGTGCCGGTTCTGGAAGGCGATACGCCGGACAGTCTGCAGAAACGGGTCATGGAGCAGGCCGAGTGGCAGCTTTTGCCCGAAGCGGTGGCGCTGTTCTGTGCGGGGAGCATCCGGGTGGAAGGCCGCCGCGCTATCATTGAGGAGTAAAGGGGACAGGAATTATGAAATGTAAGGAGCTTTCCAAAGAATTATCGGCCACGTCCTATCCCGGACGGGGTATCGTGCTGGGCAGACATCCGGACGGCGATACCGCTGTGATGGCCTACTTTATTATGGGACGCAGCGAAAACAGCCGCAACCGTGTGTTTGTCACGGACGGGGACGGCATCAAGACCAAAGCGTTTGACGAGAGCAAAATGACCGACCCGTCGCTGATTATTTATGCGCCGGTGCGGGTGGTGGGAGAAACTACCATTGTTACCAACGGGGATCAGACGGATACCATCTATGAGGCGCTTGCCGCCGGCAAGACCGTGGAGGACGCCCTGCGCAGCCGTACCTTTGAACCGGATGCCCCCAATTATACCCCCCGTATATCCGGCGTGGTCAACAACCGGACCGGGGATTACCAGTTGTCTATCCTGAAATCGGCGGACGGTAATCCGGAGGAAACCCGCCGTTATTTCTTTGATTATACCGCTCCTCAGGCAGGACAGGGCCACTTTATCCATACCTATCAGAAAGATGGCGACCCGCTGCCGTCCTTCGAGGGAGAACCGGCCCCTGTGGCTATCGAGGGTGACATCGACGCGTTTACGCGGCAGGTGTGGGACAGCCTGGACGAGCAGAATAAGGTTTCCCTGTTCGTGCGGTTCCTGCATATCCCAACCGGCAAAACCGAAACCCGTATTATCAATAAACATCAATAAGAAAGGTGGCCCTGGACATGGCGGACAAGCTGAGCCTGAAATATGGCTGTAACCCCAACCAAACCCCCTCCGCGATCTTTATGAAGGACGGCGGGGAACTGCCGATCAAGGTTTTGAATGGCCGGCCCGGCTATATCAATTTTCTCGATGCGTTTAATAGCTGGCAGCTTGTGAAAGAGCTGAAAGAGGCGACCGGACTGCCGGCCGCGGCATCCTTTAAACACGTCAGCCCGGCAGGAGCCGCCGTGGCGGTGGAACTGAGCGATACCCTGAAACGCATCTACTTTGTGGACGATATGGAGCTGTCCCCCATCGCCAGCGCCTATGCGCGGGCGCGGGGCGCGGACCGGATGTCGTCCTATGGCGACTGGGCGGCGCTGTCTGAGATTTGCGATAAGCAGACGGCGGCACTGCTGGCGCGGGAAGTGTCCGACGGCGTGATCGCGCCAGGATACACCGATGAAGCGCTGGACATTTTGCGCAAAAAGCGCAAGGGCGGGTATAATGTGGTGCAGATCGACCCTTCCTATGTTCCCGCGGCGGTTGAGCACAAAGATGTATTCGGCATTACCTTTGAACAGGGCCGCAACGAAGTCAGGGTCGGGCCGGAGCTGCTGGAAAATGTGGTGACGGAAAACCGGGAGATTCCGGAGGACGCGAAACGTGACCTGCTGATTTCACTGATAACCTTGAAATATACCCAGTCGAATTCCGTTTGCTATGCCAAGGATGGGCAGGCTATCGGCGTGGGCGCCGGCCAGCAGAGCCGGGTGCACTGCACACGGCTGGCCGGCAACAAGGTCGACGTCTGGTATCTTCGCCAGCATCCGAAGGTGCTGGCCCTGCCTTTCAAGGAGGGCATCCGCCGTCCGGACCGGGACAACACCATTGATGTGTATGTATCCGACGACTACATGGACGTTTTGGGCGACGATGTATGGCCGCAGTTTTTCACCACCCGCCCCCAGCCGCTCACCCGTGAAGAAAAACGTGCCTGGCTGGATACGCTTACCGGCGTGTCCCTCGGCTCCGACGCGTTCTTCCCTTTTGGCGACAACATTGAACGGGCGCACAGATCCGGCGTGACGTATATTGCTGAGCCGGGCGGTTCCATCCGGGACGACAACGTGATTGACACCTGCAACAAATACGGCATGGCCATGGCCTTTACCGGCCTGCGGCTGTTCCATCATTAATGGGGATATAAGGAGACGGCTATGGACATTCTGGTGGTAGGCGGCGGCGGCCGGGAACATGCGATCATTCGCAAACTGAAAGAAAGCCCCCGCTGCGGTAAGCTCTATTGCACGCCGGGAAACGGCGGTATTGCCTGCGACGCGCAATGCTTTGACGTGGCGGCGACCGATATCGAAGGCGTCACGGCGCTGGCGAAAACGCTGGGGGTGGACATGGTGTTTGTCGCTCCCGACGACCCGCTGGTGGCGGGTATGGTCGATGCGCTGGAAGCGGAAGGCATCGCGGCATTCGGTCCGCGCGCCAATGCCGCGATTCTGGAGGGGAGCAAGGTCTTTTCCAAGGATCTGATGAAAAAGTACGGCATCCCCACGGCGGCATACGAAGTGTTCGACGATCCGCAGGCCGCGCTGCGTTATATCCGGGAGCAGAATCGCTATCCGGCGGTTGTTAAGGCGGACGGCCTGGCGCTGGGTAAGGGCGTGTTGCTGTGCGATACCTATGAGGATGCGCGGCAGGCGGTCAAAGAGATTATGGAAGACAAAGTATTCGGTGCGTCCGGCAGCCGGGTGGTGGTGGAAGAATTCCTCACCGGCCCGGAAGTGTCGGTGTTGGCGTTTACCGACGGCGAAACCATCTGCCCGATGGTTTCCGCCAAGGATCACAAGCGCGCCTTTGACGGCGATCAGGGCCTGAATACCGGCGGTATGGGCACCATCAGCCCCAATCCGTATTATACGGCGGAGGACGCCGCCTACTGTATGGAGCATATTTTCAAGCCTACCATCGATGCGATGGCTGAGGAGGGGCGCCCGTTTAAGGGTTGTCTGTTCTTTGGGCTGATGCTCACGCCGAACGGCCCCAAGGTGATCGAGTACAACTGCCGATTCGGCGATCCGGAAACCCAGGTGATACTGCCCCGGCTGAAAACCGATTTTATCGATATCCTTTGTGCGGTGCGGGAAAAACGCCTCGGCGAGCTGACGATTGAGTGGGACGATCAGGCCTGCGCCTGCGTGGTGATGGCTTCCGGTGGTTATCCGGGCGCGTATCCCAAGGGGCTGCCTATTACCGGCCTGGATGAAAGCGGCCAGTCGGCGGGGGATGCCTGTGTGTTCCATGCGGGCACCAAACGGCGAGAAGACGGCGCTTTTGTCACAAACGGCGGCCGGGTTCTGGGGGTCACCGCCCGGGGCGATACGCTCGATGCGGCGTACCTTCGACTACGCCGACTACTACGCAAATGCACAGGCTGACCAGTCCAACCTG
>OGYY01000981.1_pt1 | contig 26786 bp, 28 predicted proteins | sample 1576671 | NCBI WGS metagenome assembly OGYY01 (sample SAMEA3541593, study PRJEB24748) | human gut metagenome | biome: human gut; feature: human-associated habitat; material: faeces | place: China | collected 2012 | reverse complement strand
CTTACGATGTAAAAATCTGCTTACTAAGGGATGTAAAAAACTCCTTACCATACGGTGTAAAAAACATCTTACCTAACAATGTAAAAAAGTGGTTGACATTTGCACGTTTCAGAAGGTTTTACGTCCCCTTGCCTGTGATACGGTCTTCCTTTGATCTGGGAGAGAGTCATTTTAGGGTTAAAGCTATCTATACAGTTGTTCATATGGAACAAAATGTAGCGTCCCGTACTGGAATTGTGGCTGATCCGCCAACATCCGATATGCGTCCGGACATAAATTACCTGGTTTCTGTGGATAAAATCAATGGATAAACGATATTTTTTCTCCCATTCTGGAAACCTTGCGCTTTCGGTAGTGAACCATGAGCCGTCATATTTTCCGCTCCCGCAGCATCTGCAGGCATGATACCCGGCCGTTTCTGCTTGCTGTTTGGACAGGATCTGCCTATTTTCCTTATCCATCCGGGAAAGACAAACGCATTCCGGTTTGTGATAAACCCCATATCTGGTTTTCTTACTGACAATAACTTCCAAAGTAGATTGCCTCCTTTCTGATTTTTTCTACTTAAAGTATAACTTCTTGTCCATGAAGGGTGTTTTTGCAGGCAACTCCCATATAAATATGAACTTTTTTTATAAAGAAAACATCAAAGCGGTTCCATAACGGTTCGTCTTAAAATTTAAACCTCTTTTCGGATGTAGTATCCTGTAAAGGACAGGAAGGGCTTTTTGTTGCGCTTCCTCCAATTGTAAAGTAAAATATTCCTTACAATAGCACGTAGGAGGGACACTATGAAAAGACAAAAATATTTCTTGTTATCCTGTATTCTGGCGTTGATGCTTTCCATTGCCGGGTGCGGACAGGAGACAAGTACAACAGAGCTGGCAATACAGCAGACCCAGGAGCAGCAAGGTGCACCACAGGAAACCAAAAGCGATACGGAAGAATCACCGTCTGCCCTATCCCTTGCAGACATTCCTTCTTACACGGGAAGTCCATTTATAGAGATCAATGGGAACCAGCCGGGTTTTACGGATGCAGATAAGACAACAGAGTCTTTTGAGACCTACAGCAGCCTGGATCCTCTTGGCAGGTGTGGGGTTGCCTATGCCAATATCGGGCAGGATATCATGCCAACAGAAGAGAGGGACAGCATCAGCGAAGTGAAGCCTTCCGGATGGCAGTCCGTAGAGTATGACGGGATCGACGGAGGATATCTCTACAACCGTTGCCATCTGATCGGTTATCAGCTCACAGCCGAAAATGCCAACGAAAAGAACCTGATCACAGGGACTCGGTACATGAACACAGAGGGGATGCTGCCATTTGAAAACTTAGTCGCAGATTATGTACGGGAAACTGGAAATCATGTCCTTTACCGGGTAAACCCCATCTTTTACGGTGACAATCTGGTAGCCAGCGGGGTGCAGATGGAAGCGATGTCGGTGGAAGACGACGGTGCTGGTATCCTGTTCAATGTATACTGCTATAATGTACAGCCTAGTATTACAATTGATTATGCTACCGGGGATAGTGTACAGACCGGGGAATACCCTGCAAAGGAAGGAACGGAAGGAGTAACAGGAAGTGCAGGTGTTTCCGGATCCGGACAGGAGGAAGAGCATACATACATTCTTAACACCAACACCCTGAAATTCCATAAACCGGATTGCTCCAGCATAAACCAGATGAGCGAACATAACAAAGGGGAGTTTTCAGGGACAAGGGATGAAATGATAGCGCAAGGGTATGAGCCTTGCAAGAACTGTAATCCATAAGGAAAGGGCTTTTTGTAGCCCTTCTTTTTTTTGCATTTCATCTGAAAAATATCCGTCATTGTATTTTGGAAGGAATGCTTCCCAGTATGGGGCGCTTTTTTCTTCGTCTGTGAAAATAGCAAGACCGACTATTTTTGTAAAATAGTAAGAGAAACAGAAAAAAATGCCATATTCATGTGAACTACCACAGACCGTTGCTCTATCGTGCATATTTAAGTTGGGTCAGAGTAACCACAGCCCTGTGACATGTACATGACAAGCCTGTATATCATTGTCGAGTTGAAGACGGAACAGCCGCATAGTAACAGTGCGGCATAGTACGCACCACCTGCCAAAAGGCAGAGTATCTACCAAGGAGTAAAAAGTATGGTTTATGTGATTACACAGGACGGAACACCGCTTATGCCCTGCAGCAACGTAATAGCGTGCGGAAGACCTCAAAAGATATGTACATATCGCGGCTATGAAAAATAAGTATAAGATCATCAAAGCTGAAACGGATCAGGATCACATACACATATTACTAGAGTACAATCCCCGGGTTTCTGTTTCAAGTATAGTAAGACAGCTTAAGCAATATACCATATATTACATGTGGCGGGACCACACAGCATATATGAGCAGGAATTACTGGAAGAATAGGATCCTTTGGTCAGATGGTTATTTTGCGTGCAGTATAGGGCAAGTGTCACAAAAGACTATAGAAGCGTACATTAAAAACCAAGGTTAACAGATATAATCGCCGTGTATCCACACACCTGAAGGAATGTGGTTTTACGGCTCTAACCATTATAAATTCAATCCAAAAGGAGGGGCTATTTTTGTTTATCAGCGCTGACGAAAAAGATGAAAGAAGATTATTTACTTACGAAGAGCGAAGTGTCACGCTAAAGCGTTCACGGAGCCGCTGTGCCTGCTGCGGGAAGAAGCTGACCACAAAGACCATGACAATGGATCACATCATCCCACTGTCACGGGGCGGAAAGAACGAGGCCGAAAACCTGGTCGCACTTTGTCCGGAATGTAACAAAAGAAAAGGAAACATGCTGTATCTTCCGTATGGCTATTACAATGCTATGGATGGCAGTAGCGAAGGAGAATTAGTGAAAATGGAAAAGTACGTGGAAGCCTGGTTTCAGGAGATCAAAGACCAGTTTGACATCCAGCGCTTTCCATTGATCGCTCCTGTCACAAATGTACAGGTCATTCCATTCCATACAAAAGAGGTGAAAAGGGTAACCTATAATTCTCAGCTTATATATCGATGGAGTCTGATCGGAAATGACTACTATGATGAGATTGAAGCGGTGACGGGTCTGGATCTGCAAAATGTTAGGAAAACTATATCAAAATATCGGAGAGCTGACAGATATTACCCTGAAGCACGACAACTCCCGGTAGCACTATATTCTTTTAGAAAACTGACAAACGATAAGATCATTGCCGTGATGGCTGTGCGTGTAGAACCAGAATTTCATCATATGACAATCTATTTTCCGTGGTGCATTTCCACAAAAAAATATGCCCCGGAAATCATGCGTTCATTCGTCGAGATCTTAATCCGGACAATAGATAATATTGCAAAACTGGATATCCTTTCCTATACGATCATAAGCAAGATACCACAAGTCGTTGACTTCATCCGTATGGAAGGGCTCATCAATGATCCGAAAGTAGTTTACACAGATGGAGGGAAGTTTCTTGATAAAAAAACGGATCAGTGGCACTTGGATATCTTAACTTTGTATAGATATAAACTCGAATTGCCAAACGGGTCTATGCTGTGATGAGAGATTCACTAAACAGTCAATAACCCGGCACTTATAGAAGAAGGAGCCTTGCCGAAATTTTGATTGATTAAGCTTTGGAAATCAAGCAAGGAAATGTGAAATAAAGTTTGAGAACCCGTCTAGCTATTGCTATGAGTGCGGTGTAGAGATAAGAGAAGAATACAAATTTTGCCCTGAATGCGGTGAACATTTTTAACAAATTGGTTGGAGGAATTTCTCTCGCCTAAACAGTAGTCAAATGTGGAGAAGAGGAGGACTGACATGCAGGTATATGAAGATGAAAAGACTGACAAATTTGGAAACTATCCCATATGGATAAAGGGAAAGGATGCAAACCCACAGAAAATACATGAAGAATTACACAGGAGATACGGCGGGCAGGGGTACAAATTCGCAATAGTATTTGACTGTTCCGCAGACGAGTGGGAGGATCCAGAGAAAGAAACGCCAGTATACTTTCTTGACACCATACTGGATGAAATAATCAGCTATTGTGGATTGGAAGAAGTAAGAAGGAGGTTGGACGAGCTAACATGAATGAGCTAGGAAAACCACCAATTGGAGCACAGCCATATTGGTACATTGGACGAGAAAGAATCATGGAGTTGTGTCGAGCAATAGAGGAATATGCAGTATATAGCACACTGGAAAGCGTAGGGACTATGAAGATGTGGGTGAAAGAAATAGTGATGCAGTGTGAAATGATTGAGAAGTGGTTTGAGGAGGATGACTGATGAATGATTTAGACCGGAGATTGATAGAATCTGTATGTCGGAACGATTTGCAGAGCGCAAAGAAAATCGTAAAAATTATTCTGGAACAGGATAAAACACAAAAGAACAGGATGTTTGTAAACCGATATTTAACAATGCTGAATAATTCGGCAATGAACCTCATGGAACTTCCGGCTGATCTGAAAAATCTTCTAATTATGGAAGATGTATCGGTATCATTCAATGAGAACCGATATTATCTTAGCAATCGTGAAGGTGAAGTGGTTAAAAAAATTCTGAAATTGAATAAGGCTTCACAGAGACTTGCTGAAATAGGCGTGAATTACATAAACTCAACTATCCTTTACGGAGAAAGCGGAACGGGGAAAACAACTTTCGGACGGTATATTGCCTATAAAATGGGTATTCCGTTTGCCTATTTGAATTTCAGTAGAGTGGTTGACAGCTATCTCGGAAGTACGCAAAAGAATATCTCAAAAGTATTTGACCATGTGAAACAGCAGAAATGCGTGTTTATGATTGACGAGATAGATGCTATCGGTATGCGGAGACGGGATAGCAAAGAAGTAGGAGAAATGTCACGAATTGTTATCAGCCTTATGCAGAATTTGGACACGCTCACAAGTGATGTGGTTCTTTTGGGTGCGACAAATAGGTTAGACATCATAGACGAAGCGCTTCTGAGGAGATTCACGACAAAGCATGAAGTAAAAAGACCGAGCAAGCAGGAACGTTACGAAATGGCAAGTAAGTTTCTGGCTGATGTGGATTTTGACTATAATGATGAATGGCTTATCGGAATTTACGAGAGGGATAACACACAGGCTGGGCTGATGAATGAACTTGTTGAGGCGTTGGTTGAAAAGTATGAGGAGGATGAGTGATGAGAGAAATATTATTCCGTGCAAAGCGGATAGATAACGGAGAGTGGGTAGAGGGGAACCTTATCACAAACGAAAGGAACGAACATAAAAAATATATTGGTTACATATTTGATGAACGAAATGGAATGATTGAGGATTTTGATATTGTAGAGGTTATACCGAATACGATTTGTCAGTACACTGGACTGAAAGATAAGAGCGGTAAAAGGATATGGGAGAATGATATTGTTAAATGCAATAAGCGGAAAGATGGATTTAATCTTTATAAGGTTTTGTGGAGAAAATACTATGCTGACTTTGGAATTGAGCCGTTAGAGTTTGGTGTGCAATATCCAATCAGTTCAGGAGAAAATGGACAAGATATAAGTGGATACCACTATGAAGTTCTTGGAAATACGTTCGATAACAAAGAAATTTTGGGGGCTTAACATGAGGACAACTACTAAGAATAAAAGCAGTGATCTACCTGGTCAGATTTCTTTTACAATTTTAACAACAGAAGGTGGATCGAAAGAAATTCCGAAAGAAAAGCCTAAAAAGCAAAAAACGACATTCAGGGAAGCTGAGAAGGAAAAAACGGCAAAGAGGAACCAGGTTCCGGTTTTGGAAAAAGAAATCCCGGAAGAGATGTATCAATCAGCCAACCAGCTTTTGGAAGGGTATTACCGAATGACAGCCGGGATCCTGGTCAACCACTTGCGGATCAGTGCCAACCAGGCGTTATCCGTTATGAGCCGGATGCAAAAGGAAGGGCTGATTGCGGTAGATGGAAAGAGGATAAGTCACAAAGGAAAGAACTGGAAGGAGAAGTGATGGTATCTATGCAGTCGTTATATTGGACTCTCGTATTGGGATACTCCCACAGTATTTACTTTTTCGCCAACCGGATTTCCTCATCCGTGACCTTCAAAAGACGCTTGGCTGGTTTTGGAGCTGTTTTGGTTTTCACGGGTGTCAAGGCCAGCAGGTAATCAATCCCCTGTGAAGAGAGTTTAAGACCTGCGTCATTTAAAATAGATGTCACAATCAACACAAAAGTGCTACTATTTGTCGCCAGTTTGAGACTTATGTACTTTATCACGGTGTGATATACAAAACGTACAGTTTTTCTGGAAATAAACCTGTATATGGTGTATTGGTATCAAGGAATACGCTTTTTGATATTGAGAATTATATGCTTTCTACCTTTTGGAAGAATAATTACATATATGTTGTGCGGCCGACTTGACGGCCGAAGCGTGAGGACGCAAGTCACTCACGGAAACCTGTGTTAACATGTTTGAGGTTTGAGACATGTGTTGATTCACATGGGTTTCAAGGAGAAAGAAATTTCTTCAATCCTATCTCGCGGTTTGAGACATGTGTTGATTCACATGGGTTTCAAGGGTTATTCTGTATTGCATATTAAAACAGAAAGTTTGAGCCCTGTATTGATTCACATGGGTGCCAAGGGATTGATTTTTTGCTGAATTGTCTGTCAGCGTTTGAGACCCGCCTTGATTTACACGGGTGTCATGGTCAGCAGGTGATCAATTCTCTGTCGGAGAGTTTGAGACCTGTGCTGATTTATGCAGAATTAATTATAGATCGGTAGTTATAATTGGTAAAACTTCAGTTTCCAAAACTGACAGATAAGAGTTCGAGTCTCTTCCGGTCTGTTTGCAGTGGCTCAGATGGCCGGCACATCGGCGGCATGATCAGCCGTGAAGAGCTGCTGCATATTGCCTATTCACAAATGTGAAAAAGGGTTCTTGAGCCGCTTTAGCGGTTCACGCTATCATCTCAATTTTTTCTGTGGTAATCCACGGCGTCAAGGAAAAGACAGAAAAACCGCCAGTATTTAAACCCGGTCGGTGGTCCGACAGGGTGTCCGGATGGATGATACTGGCTCCCCTGCAGCACCTATGCAGTAAAATAGGTGATGGACAGTGACCGAGAGGAAAGGTACACCTATATGGTGGTCTTCTTGCAAGAAGCGCAGGTTCAATTCCTGCCTGTTCATTTGTGAAATTCAGCCTGGATGGGTCCCGACCATTCAGCCGTTAAAGGCGGCATCGGAATGTAGCTCAGTCAGGAAGAGCAGCAAAGCGATTAAATTGCAGGTCCCTGGTTCGATTCCAGGCATTCCGTTTCCGGGCAGGGGACTGCCTCCTGTAAAGGTCGAAGGCCCAAAACTCCGCTGCTTGCATACAGGTGCAGCAGTTGTGCGTCAGAGTTCAGTGTTAAGAGGTTTCATACGCACAGGGAGAATAGTAAATGATGGCCTCTGACCAGGGTGGACTAAAATACGGACGGCTTGATGTCCGAAGTGTGAGGCCGCCAAGCACTCACGAAAGCTCATATTGCTAAGGTTGAGGTCTGCGATCTGTGTCATTTTTCACGGGCGTCAAAGGATCATTGGGCTAGGTTCCAATATTACACTCGCATGGGTATCAAGAGTAGTATATTTGATATAATAAGAGATATTTCCTGCATAGGTTTCAATGGAAGAAACGCTCATCCGCCGGCTTTTTGCCGGGTAAATATCCAAAAAAGGACGGGGACAGAAATGGAGGGTTCGATCCCCTCATGCAGGACTTGGGTGCATATCAAGACAGTGCCCATATTTCATTACGCCTGGCCGCTCTCCAAGCTATTGGGAGCGGCAATGTTATAGGAGAAGAAGAGGGAGAAAGATGGTGAACGCATCATTTTCTGCTAAAATTAGTATTGATCTGAACAAGATTGTGCCGAAGACAAGAAATCCCGTTACAAACTCTGCAGGATTCAGAATAGACGAAGGAGAAACATATACATGCGTAGAAAAACAAAAAGTAATGATGGCAATTTGCCCGGACAGATATCTTTCAATCTGACAGCATCGGTTTCTGCAGCAGAGGAAGCGCCGAAAGAAAGAGGAAAAGCAGCGATACAGGAACCATCTCAAAAGCGAAGGAAACGGAACCAGGTTCCCCCGATAAAAAAGGAAATCCCAGAAGATACTTACATGGCAGCAAAGGATCTATTAGGAGAAAACTACCATATTAATTCCGGGATCATTGTCAACCGTCTGCGGATCAGTGCCAACCTTGCACTGACTATCATGGATAAACTTAAGGATGATGGCCTTATTACAGAAGACGGGAAGAAAATCACGGAGAATAAAAAGAAATGGCGGGTATGAGAGTAAAAATGTAATTGGAGGTGAGTGATTATATGCAGCCTGTTTATTGGTTACTGCTGTTTATTTTATTACTGATCATTGAGGTCGCCACGCTGGGGCTGACAACTATCTGGTTTGCTGCCGGCTCACTTTTCGCTTTTCTGGCGAATATCCTGGGAGCAGGATTGTGGGTGCAGATAGGACTGTTTCTGGCAGTCTCTATTCTGTTGCTCGTACTGACACGGCCCATGGCGCTAAAGTATTTCAATAATAACCGACAGAGCACAAATGCAGAGAGTGTGATCGGCCGACAGGGCGTTGTCCTTGAGACTATCGACACATTAAATGGCAAGGGCCTTGTTGCAGTGGATGGGGAAAACTGGTCCGCCAGGACTGAAGCCCCGGTAGGGCTGATCCCTAAACACACGATAATCTCTGTAGAAGGAATACAGGGAGTAAAACTGATTGTAAAGGAAAAGGAGGATAAAACATCATGGGAGTAATTGGCTTTATACTTATTGTTTTGATCGTAGTCATACTGATTTCCTGCGTAAAGATCGTACCACAGTCAAAAGCCTATGTCGTTGAGCGGCTGGGCGCATACCAGGGGACATGGAGCGTGGGGATGCATTTTAAAATCCCGATCATTGACCGGGTGGCAAAACGCGTGGATATGAAAGAGCAGGTAGTAGACTTCGCTCCCCAGCCAGTGATCACAAAGGATAATGTCACGATGAAGATCGATACGGTTGTATACTACCAGATCACAGATCCGAAGCTGTTTTGTTACGGCGTAGCAAACCCGATCATGGCCATAGAGAACCTTACTGCCACAACACTACGGAATATTATCGGAGACATGGATTTAGACGAGACTCTAACATCCCGGGAAACCATCAATACAAGGATGCGAGCCTCCCTGGATATGGCTACTGATCCCTGGGGAGTGAAAGTAAAGCGGGTAGAGCTTAAAAATATCATCCCGCCTGCAGCCATCCAGGATGCCATGGAGAAGCAGATGAAAGCGGAAAGAGAGCGCCGTGAGGCTATTCTGCAGGCCGAAGGCAAGAAGAAATCCACTATCCTTGTTGCAGAAGGCAAGAAGGAGTCCGTTATCCTGGAAGCAGAAGCAACAAAGCAGGCTGCTATTCTTAAGGCGGAAGCGGACAAGGAGGCTACCATCAAAGAGGCGGAAGGGCAGGCGGAAGCTATCCTCAAGGTGCAGCAGGCAAATGCTGACGGTATCCGGTTCTTAAAAGAAGCTGGTGCAGACAAGTCCGTCCTTACCATCAAGAGTCTGGAAGCATTTGAGAAAGCGGCTGACGGGAAAGCTACCAAAATAATCATTCCCTCTGAAATACAGGGAATTGCCGGTCTGGTAAAGTCCCTGGCGGAAGTATCGGCAGATAATGAGAAAAATACACAAACCACATAATATAGAATGACATACTGTGAGGCCTCTGGGATATCCTGGGGCCGTTTTAAGTGTTATCTGTTTCTTACGTGAGAAAAATCTGCTGTTCCAGGAAATGATAAAATAGGATATATAAGGCAGGACAAAAGGAAAGGAGATCTCTGATGGAAACATTGAAGGGGACTGTAAACAGGATCATATATCAGAAGGAAGAAACGGGATTCCATATTATTTCATTCCATTCAGATGATGTTCCAGGATGGGATCATGAAATTGTGGTAAAAGGAACTTTCTTCCCTCTCAAAGAAGATGATGAGCTGACGATCTACGGAGAGTATATCGATGACTCGAAGTATGGCCGCCAGTTCAACTGCGAAACATATGAGATCAACCTTCCGACAGATGTCAAATCCATTGTCAAGTATTTAAGTGCCGGAATGATCAAGGGGATCGGACCGTCCAGGGCAAAAAAAATCGTTAAACAGTTCAAAGACGATACCATGAGGGTTATCGAGGAAGAACCGGAGCTGCTTACCTGCATTCCTGGCATTACGGACAAAACCGTGGCCAGGATACGGGAGTCCATGTCAGAGAGGCTTGGTCAGCAACGGGTGATGATCCAGTTATGCGGTCTTGGCATCACCCAGGGCCTTGCGCATAAACTCTGGAAAAGCTATAAAGAGAAAACGCTTCATGTCATCCAGACAGATCCCTATAAACTGATCGATGATGTGTGGGGTGTTGGTTTCTCAAAAGCAGATGATATTGCTTTGAAACAAGGGATGAGCCGGACTTCTCCGAAGCGGATACAGGCAGGCATTGTCTATATCTTAAAAATGAACCGCGGAAGCGGAAGCCTTTACATGCTCCTGCCGGATGTGATCCGGAAATCAGCAACTGTACTGGGAGTGGAAGAGAGCAGGATCACACAGGAAATCCGGAACATGGATCGTCAGAGACTTTCCATCATGGGTAACAACAGGGATCATGTCTATCTGGATAAAGACTACAGGATCGAGCGTGAGACGGAAGAGGACATCATCCGGATCAGTAATGCTAAAATAAATGCGGATAAAATGGATAAATTCATGGAAAAACTAGAAACCAGCCTGGATGAGGTCCAGATGGGCGCCGTAAAGACAGCAGCAAAAAGTGCTCTCATGGTGCTGACCGGAGGACCTGGTACAGGAAAGACCACAACCGTCAATACGATCATCCGTTATTTTGAACTGGCAGGTAAAGAAGTGGCTCTGGCGGCTCCGACCGGCCGGGCAGCCAAAAGAATGATGGAGGCGACCGGACGGGAAGCAAGGACACTTCACCGCTTATTGGAGTTTGGTCACAGTGAAGACGGAGATGCGGGATATGGGAAAAGTGCTGCCGAGCCGATAGAAGCGGATGTGGTGATTGTGGATGAGACTTCCATGATGGACATTTATATTGCTCACGCCCTGTTTGAAGCAATTGAGACTGGCACACAGGTTATCCTTGTGGGAGATAAGAACCAGCTTCCATCCGTGGGGCCAGGTAACGTTCTTGATGACATTATTACATCCGGTGTTTGTCCGGTAGTGGAGCTTCGGAAGATCTATCGGCAGGCAGAGGGCAGCTTTATTATTGAAAACGCTCACCGCATCCTTGGAGGGGCTTCTTTAAATCTATCAAACAGAACTTCCGACTTCTTTTTCAAGGAATGCGAGGATCCCAAGGAGATGCAGAATCTTCTTATACATTATGTAGCGGACTCACTGCCAGGCTTTACGGGAGAGTCAGAAATCCAAGTCCTTTCACCGGTAAGGAAGAGGCAGCTTGGAGTAGACCATCTAAATGAGGTTCTGCAGGCCCGGTTGAACCCGAAGAAAGACGGAGAGCCCGTTGCCAAAAACGGCTTTCGTATTGGAGACCGCGTAATTCAGACTGTCAACGACTATAACAGGGAAAAATCATTCTGCAAAAACCCAAAGAAAAAAGAACTGGGTGTATTTAATGGGGATCTTGGTCGGGTTATTGATATAGATCAGGAAGATGAAAAAGTTACGATTGAATTTGAGGACGGATGGTTGACCAGTTATGATTATCTTGAACTGGATGCCTTAAGTCTGTCGTATGCTCTTACAATCCATAAATCCCAGGGAAGTGAGTTCCCGGTAGTGGTTATTCCGGTCTATGACTATATTCCCATGCTTACCAGTATGAACCTGCTCTATACAGGCGTGACACGTGCAAAAAAGGCTATCCTGCTAATAGGCAGCAAAAAAGTCCTTTACAATATGATCCGGAACGTCAATCCGACAAAAAGGTTGAGCGGATTGCTGCGAGGAAAGGAGTCAATTACCCACCACTTATAGGATTGATAGAGTGATTGATGAGAATTTTTATGGAGAAAGAGCCTATCACTCAATAATATATTGAGACTACTTTATAGATCTTGCGTTATTTTTCCCTTTTAGGGTGCAACCGATATTATTCTCTCATCAGTAGGTTGCGTTGTTCCATGACAAGACGAATTGTAGATGAAAGGCTCTTCATAATATAAGACACAATTGGGTGAAAAAACTGACGGATTTTTCATATAAAAATAACGTGTAATTATGGCACGATAACTAGAAGGGGGATATAGATACAGGAATTAGCGAAGATTCTGAAAGAGATAGAGCAATATATTAAGATATACCAGATGCCACCATTAGGTAGAGAAGCTGAGGGAACAGTTGAATTACTAGAAGAGTGCAGAAATATCATCCGCAAAACAGACTCCAGATTCTGAATATCCAGGTATTATTATGGAATTGGAAAGCCAAAATGGAAGACCAGGTGTGATAATGGAGTACGACCCTGAAAAAGAAGACGTATTTGTAAGGGTGTGGGGAAAAGACAATCCAGATGGAGATCCGATCTACGTTGTAGGAATCGGGGACAAAGAAGACTAACCAGAAAAGAGCAGGACCGGAAATGGCTCTGCTTTTTTGTATAGGGTAAAAGTGGAACCAGGTTCCGCTTATAGAGTGGATTATAGAGTGAATCTCGCTTTACTTGCTACATATATTGAAAAGCTCCAAGCATTTTCTGAAAATTAAAGTAAAAAAGAAAAGTACCATTGTTGGTGCTTTTCTTTGTGTTTGATCAAATTCTGATATCCTTTTTCTAAGTTAATATACAAAATGTTTCGTGGCTAGTTCGTCCCATTTTCCTCTGCAGCAGTCAAATTTCCGGACCAGTTCTTCAGGTGTGATGGCTATATTGACCGGTTCATCTGTGGGTTCAAAACCGAGCAACTCAAAAAACGGGTGGTCATCCTCTGTGTATGACGAAAATCGTTCTTCTGTCAGCCCTACTTCTGACGGAATAAAATATTCGCTTTCCTGACAGCATTCTCGGATCTTCATCATCTGTTCAGATAAAAGTTCGCCATTGATGACACAGCAGTTTAATACCTTATAGTTGCAAGCATCCCTGTATAGATAAACTATTTTTGTTCGTTGGTCTGGAAGCCATCCAGCTTTGCGGAATTTCTGGTGGGCAAACACTGCTATTTCAGACAGGTATTCCCCCTCCGGGTTAAATGTCTTCTCAAATTCTTGCGACCACTTCAGTATATTGTCTACGAGATAATCTGTAGCCGCATACTCATCCGGGAGCTTCATCTTTTTCTTTCCTACAAGTTCACCAAATTCCATACTGATCCTGCAGATATTGTCTATTGTTTTCTGATCCATATTTCTTCCTCCTCTTTTATAAATTATTTCGGAAGAATATGCACAAAAACGGGAAAGGATATTTTTTATTTTCTTCTTAGGCATTTCTGCCATAATGGATATTCCTGGTTTTTTACATATTCCTATGTATAACAGAAGATAAAAGGAGGAAGGATGATGATCAAGGAAATAATGGGCGATCTGATAAAGATGGATACGCATTTTATTGCACACCAGGTTAATTGCCGTGGTGTTATGGGAGCAGGGGTTGCTTACCAAGTGCGAAGGCGCTTGCTGGGGGAACAAAGTTATAACGACTACCGGGCTATATGCAGAAACATGAATTTCCGAAAACTGCTTGGAACAAACCAATATTGTCCGATTAAGTCAGGACAGGTGGTTGTAAATATGTTTGGAGAAAATGTTCCAACTGGCACAAAAGTCGATACAGACTACAAGGCGCTTTGGAGATGCTTAGAAGATCTGAAACGTTCAATGGAGCAGAAGGAAAAGGATGCCGCCATTCCCGGATATTTAGGGAGCGGTCTGGCTGGAGGGTGTTGGGAGTTTGTTTACACTTCGATCATCTGCCCGCTTTTTGCAGACTGCAATCAGACTTTATATATCGTATATAGGGATGATAGTATTTTAAGGCTTTGGAACGAATTTCAGGATGTTCCACGCAATAAAAATGGAGGCATTTCCGAAACGTGGCATGGTTTTGAAATCTTCACAGATTCCTTTTTTATCGTGAAGTGGTTTGAAAACACCTTCAAGATCAGGGCCTGGGAGGATCTGCTGGGGAAGCAGGATGACATTACACCTCTTTTTTCCCATCCATTAACTGATACGTCAGCCTCATAAAAGCATCCCCGGAACTCCGGGGTGCTTTTTTAGTATAGCAGATAGCACTATGCCAAAAAACTTTTCTGAAAGTACAAAAATACCGCAAAATAGGCGAATACTGCTTGTAGACATAATATGTCTATGCGGTTAAAAAACGGTATGCTATACTTCTTTTAAATAAGCAGTTTTCTTAGGAGGGGGACATGAACAAAAAGATCATTTTGGCAATCCAGATATTATTTTTTTTATTTCTCTTCGTTGGGTGTCAACAGGTCGATAGTAAACAGAATAATACTGTTATCCAAGAAAAGATTGAGCAGCAACAACCTTACAACAACGAAGATAAGCAAAAACAGGGTACGGCCTCTGACGAACCATCAAAACCAATGGAGGAATCACAGATAGAACCGGAAGCTCCAGAAGTAAAAGACGAAGAAGAAAATAGTTCTAGTCTTAAATTGCAAAAAGCCGTATCAGGAACACTGAATATCCGTAGCATCCCTGACCATGAGGGGCAACTTGTCGGAACAGTAACTAACGATCAGGAAGTATTGCTGTTTAATGGGAAATTTGAACACGGTTATGGCTCGGATGGGGCTATCCATGATTGGTGCTATATAACAACCGAAAGTGGGATTTCCGGATGGGTCAGAGAAGATTTGGTAACGGCAGATGGAAAAAGTGTAAAATCTGCTATGGGCATATTGCAATATTACCGTAAAGAGGTAGAAGGCACTTTAAATATCCGAAGTGAGCCAAAGCATGACAGCGAGCTAGTAGGTACAGTGGAGTCTCAATATGAACCACTGAAATTTTATGGAGAAATAGGAACCGGTATGGGATCAGACGGGCAAATGCATGAATGGTATAAGATCACAACAGAAGAAGGTGTAACTGGATGGGTCAGAAGCGATTACATTTGGAAGGAACAAGGCTAACATACCTTGTAATTATCATAATAGCAAGAAAAGGTAAATATTGAAAGGAAATTTATTCTATTGAAAGAAGGTGAAATATATGAAATGTGTCGTAATGTTACTGATTGTCAGCGTATTAGCAATTGTCGGATGTGGAACTCAAAAGGTAAATGAGGAGGATTTAGTCGCAAAATCAATAGGTGAAATAAATGCTGATTGTATTTTGGTTGAAGAAAAAGAAGGTGAGGCGGAAGGAGAAGATACCGAAGAAGTAGCACTAACTGTTGAAATGCCTGATTATGAGAAGCTTATGATAGAAGCCTACCAAACAGATGACCCGGAAACCTACATGAAGGAAGCACTTAGTTCTGGAGACTATGAAACAAAAAAATTTGATACGACGGCCCAAGTAACTGCCGAAGACGGAAAAAGGGTTGTCCATGAAGAAGAGGCGGTTGATCAATTATTAGAAGAGGAAATCATTAAAGCAATGAATACACTGACGGAGGAACAAGAAAAATGAGAAAAATAATAGCTTTCTTTTTAAGTATAGTCATGTGCATAACGACTATGGTACCAGAGGCCTATGCGGCAGATGGCTCATCTTCTGACCTGCCGGATCCGTATCTCAAATATACTGAAAATGAGTATATGTTTGAGTCCATCTTTTGTAGTAGTGAGGGGATCGGATATTTAAGCATGGTAGAGAATATAGAGAGTGATTCATTGATCAGTTCGTTAATGGACTTTTCTTCCAATCTTATCGAAGAAAATTTGGAGAAAAAGGATTATGCGGAAATATTAGCTAACCTGATTGCTATGCAGGAAGGAGATTTTGCCGAACAGGTAGAACAGCAGGCAAATTACGATGATCTGAAAAACTTAGGCGACTATGCAGAAGATATTACCAATTTAGCACTTGGCGCTTTTGGCGGGAATAGTGTGATGGATGAGATTTCCCCTATTATAGACGCGGGATTCGGAGGAAAGGATGTCGTCATTGAGACCATAGAGCAGGCAAAGTATTACCAGACATCCATACAAAGCTATATTGGGACAGAGTTCTTCCTTGAAGCTATAAGCCAATATGCAAGCGATAAAGAATTAAAGAGTGCAGCAAACAGCCTTTTAAAGGCAAATGAGGCCTTATTAGAAAAAAGGGTAGAGTATATTGCAGACTATGGAGAGACAATAGGGCAGTATGAAGCGGATTTTTTCATTGACAATCTTTCCATGGCTCTTCTGAAATCGTCTGACCTTTACAATACAGACGATACAACGAAATGGTTTATCGATTGCGGTAGCAACTTGCTAAGTACCGTATCAGCAAATCTTAATCTTGGTGAATTTGTATTCCATGGATTGATGTTGGCTGGTGATATCGGATTTGGGACATCCAATATGTTTAACCGGTATCAGGAAATGAAAGTGGTAGCCGACGTGGCAAATTCGCTCATTCAAGCTATCCATGAAGAAAAAAATGCTGATTTGGACGAAAAGACAAAAATTCAGGAAATATGCAAATATTACCGGGCATTACTTGTCACTCATGCAAGAGGGGAATATCTGGTTCACCAAATTTTGATGAACGATGCGGGAGTAGTGTCCGCAGTACGGAGATTTTCCGAGTCGTTCCTGCCAAAGGAAGAAACAACAGATGACTGGTATGCGGGCCAGATAGAGGTGTTGGGAGAATATTCAGACATTGTAAACCAGATCCTCTTTACCAGTGAGGAAGAAGTAGTAACAGCTAATGAGGAGCCCGCCCCGGATAATGTGGGAAATGAAACAATTACGGCATCCACTATTCAGGAAGGAACCTATGAATATGCAGATGGGGAATATCTTTCTCACTTTTCTGTTGACTATAGTAGTGGTTCCCCATGTTTTAACTTATCGTTTTGGTATCAATATGGGCAAAGTGCATCCATAGAAGATTTTCTAAACGTACCTCTTGTAGAAGGGCAATCTACGTACCGTTTGCAAGGGAACCGTTCAAGGCAGGAGCATGAAATCACGATTCTGCCGCAGGCAGATGGTACAATATGGATTAAAGTGCAAATGCTTAGTTCCGGTCAGACATGGTATGATAATGGGATTTGGGTTGATGGAACTTATAGCAAGGTGGGGCCCTAATACTATGGAATCTACAAAAAGATGGAATTGCATTCAATGGATATGGGAAGATGATCCTTTATCAAAAAAAGACCTTAAAAAAAGGGCGGATTACTGCTCTTTCAGACTGTAGACAAAGTTGGTGATGGAGTTAAGCTCCAGCATCAACTTACTTATTGCATTTTTGTTTCTCTCTTTCTTCCATATTAAGTCGAACGATTTTATGAAAAGAGGAGGAAACAAATATGTTAGTCAATGTAACTGAAACATTAAAAGAACTGGAAGATTATGAAGAGCAGCACCCGCTTACCACAAGGAACGATTTGTTTCTCAAGATCCGCTGGCATCTGGAGAATCTGCTCCTTAGCTATTGTATGCAGGAAGCAATCTATCAGCTTGGAGAAAAGGGATATGTTAACCCATCGGAAGAACTGATCACTAAAACAACAGAAGGCTTGTTCGAAAGTGAGCGGTTTGCAAGTGGAAATGAAGCGGATGAGATTGTAGAAGATGTATTATCCAGATGGGAATTGAACCTTTCTGACCTGCTTCATGAAGATGAATATCTGGCAGAATACGCCACCACAGGTTCTTATAGCACCTACCATTGTATCATGGAAAAAGGTAGCACACATATTGCCTTAGCGCTGGAAAATACACTGCATCGAATTATGGATTTAGGCGGTGACAGTGATGACATTTACCGGATCATGGGGGCTTATATCCCCGCGGAAGAAGAAAGGGTTGAATCAGCAGAAGGTGATGGCTTTATCGAGATTGATCTTGGCTATGTGCTTCCTGGCTATCTGATCGCTTTTAGGATAACCGGTGCAGAGGGAAAACCGCAAAATGACTTGCCTCATACAACAGCGGAAGAAATCTCTGTGACGGAAGAGTGTCCACACTGCAGACGAGAAATCACGGTTCAATGGGATGTTAGAACAGAAGGATATCAAATTTACTGTCCTTCTTGTGGACTTCCAATCATACTATGCAGTATGTGCGATGCAAAAGATGGCGCTGTTTGCGACTGGACAGAAGGGAAAGGCTGTAAGCACAGTGACGAGCGGTATTTCCGATATCTCAAAGAACAGGAAAACAGAAGAAAGGGCAGATCCCAATAATGGCCTGTAGACTTCCAGATTAAATATTGCTGGATAGAGCAAACCAGCTTGTTTTGTGCATAATTTGTCCTGCTCCATTGGCTATAAGAAAAGACGTACGACCTATTATATCATACATATAATCAGGACATACGTCTTTTTTCATATTCTAAAAGAACCAAAAAAGAGGAGGATATAACATGTACACATTAGACAGTGAGCTTAAGATTAAAGAAGGCATGGAAGGAGAACTGGAGTGGCTTTTAGACAAGGAAGCCGGCTGTCCGTCCGATCTGCCTTTGGGAAAAAAGCTGATGCGGTATTTAGATGTTTACCTGGAAAAAGTGGAAGAGGGCAGGATCTATGACTTGGACGGAGACTACTACAACGAAGCCGGCTGGGATGCAGTCAGCTGCTTCCTTACTGGGTATGTCATCTGGAAAGACGATGACGGGGATCTCTTTAAGGATGTTTTTGGCAATGAAAAAAAGCGTAAACTTTATCCCCTTATGGTTTGGGAGGACTGCATTTCCAAGGATCTTGCATTGCCGCTTGCAGAAGCGTTAGAGAAAAGAGAATTTCTCCATCAAGGCTGTGATAAAGAAGTCCTTACGATTTTCCTTAAGGAAACGATTTATCGGCTGCTCTGTTGATGAGTAAGAGTAAGAAAAGGCGCATATGCATGCGCCTTTTCTTAGGGGGGGATGGAAATAAAACTAAGTTTGTTTCAAACTTGAAACGGTTATTTTGTAAAGATCTTTTTCTTATGTATCAAAAGAACGATAGTAATTAACGAAAACATTGAAATTACCACTAAAAACCAGAAGATAAATAAAGAGGAATCCCCTGTTTTAACACCGGCCGATTCTTTCTGGCCTGCTTTGTCTCCAGAAGAATCATTGTTTGAATCTGGATAATTTAGTAAATTGCTATTTTCAATTTTATATTCAGAAGAATATATTTTACCTTTAAATTCTGCTTCGGCAATATATGTAATAATTCCTTTTTCGTCTTTTTTTGTTGTGACAACACATTTTATTGTTTGCTGATCATCACCATCTTTACATGTGAATATTGCTACACAGCTACGATAATCATGAGACCATGAAAATTTTGGCTCATTATACTCATGAACGTGACCTTCTAATTCAGTTGCTCCACACAATGCACATTTTCCGTCTTGATATGTATGAGGTTCTATTTCTTCGTAATCTCCATTAACACATGTCTTTATATGTGTGCCTTCTCCATTATCCGTATACTCGTAATTATGACCAGTTGCGTCAAGAACTTTTTCTTTTGTATCAATATACGTTTTGTTGTTAAAAATTGCAGTAGCTGAATAACAGATCTTTCCGTTAGTAGTACACGTTGGATTGGTAATAGCTTGTGATACTTCACATTTAACTGCTTTTGTATCGTCATTCTCTTTACATGTAAATTTTGCCGTGCATGATTTATAATCTTCTGACCAAACAAATTTAGGCTGATCATAAGTGTGTTCATGATCATCCGGAGTATCACCCTCACCAGAGTCAGCTTTTACGACCGTCAATTCAAACGAAGCGACTACTCCTCCAGCTTGAGCAGTGATTACAGATTTGCCGTCAGAGAGGGCTATTAGTTTCCCGTTTTCTACTGTAGCAACCTTTGTATTAGAACTGCCCCAAACAATATCTTCTGAAATACAACTGCCTTTTTGGACTAATTCTAATTGAATTTCTTCTCCAATAGTCATCTGCTCTGGTGATTCTTTAAAGTATAATTCTTTAATACTTTCTGTATTAGAATAGTTTTTACTTTCTATAAATTTTTCTCCAACAGATCCTTCTACGTAACTTATTCTGGCATCTTTGTTCACACTGTCAAAGGCTGATTCGTTGATTGTTTTTAAAGTTCCAGGCAAACTAACATATGATATATCTGATACTCCAGCAAAGATGTCATCTCCCAAATGTTCGACTCTGTATCCATCTATAAATGCTGGTATTTCATACTTTCCGTTTGTATTAGTGTTGTTTGCCGTTTTTAATAAAGCTTTAGTTGATATTTCTGTTTTTTGTTTAGCCTGTCTATTCATAGAAAGAATTGACAAATATCCAGAATCTTCTAATTGATATAGTATTCCAGGAATCCATTTCGTATAGTATGTCTCATTATCTGTTACGATATGATTGCTTTCAACCTCACGAGTGCAGCCTTCATCCATGTACCATTTGGTAGGTGTTATGTAGCCGCTCTTTGAGCCTAATTCAGGGAATGAAACTACTGTATTTTTAGGAACTATTGATACAGAAATCGTTTTTACATCGGTTACTGGATTTATTACATAAAACAGAACCAAACAGTTAGTATCATCTTCTGATGCGCCTGATTCGTTGTACCATGATATTCTGGCCATACTTGGCATATTTCTTAGGACGGAATCAATATATTTTTCATCATTCAGACAAAGTTCCTCAACATATTTATTTTTTTCTTCTTTTGTGGCTGAGTGGTCCAGATCAAAATAGTCGTTTACAACATCATAATGCGGTCTGTTTACTAACAAATATTTATCTGAAATTCGCTTAAGTATGTCTGTTGATATTACACTGTTCCACTTTCTGCAAATAGTAACTCCATAAGAAGAAAGATTTGTAATAAACTCTAAACCTCCATTCACTTCTCTGTAATTTACTGCTGGACCTCTTAAACATTCCTTGGCAGCGCTTTCCATAGCCTCTTTGGCAGCTTGGTCAATACAGTCAAGCATATATAGATAGACATTCAATTGTGCTATTTCTCCCGTTCCTAGGATTGCATTTAACATACTTATTGTAGTGTCTTTTGTGAAATCAACAAGCTGACTCACTCCAGGAATTAATATATTTGAAATAGTTTCAATGGTATAATTCATAACTTTTGAAACTAATTTGTCAGTTGCAGTTTCCGCTATAATTTGCTTGATCAATTCGTCTTCATCGATCGTTAAATGTAAAATTACATTGTCCAGCGCTTTGTGAAAAGCAGGAATATCCTTATAAACGGATGAGCTTTGCATTTTCACCAAAAAATCTTTTGTATCGATTTCAATAAAGTTTCTCACTTTTATGTATGTTGAGTAGTAATTTAAGAAATCTCCTACAGTTGTCGCAGCACCCATTAATTTTTCTAATACGGCTTTTGATGACACAATTCCTTCTAGCTGATCAATTTTTGAAATATATTCATTTATCTTATCCGGATTTGCAGTAATACTTTCCTGCAAATCTGTAATATCATTCTTCATCGCATCATCATAAAGAGTATCGCAAAATTGCAGAATATCTTTTTCAACATTGTTAGAAATCGCAGCACTACTTGATCTTTGAAGGAGAACATCAAGAAGTAATGTTTCCCATATTTTCGACTGATCTGTAAAACCAAATTTTTGAGTCCAACCAAAACTTAATATATTGACTATTGCATAGTCTGTAGGTTCGTAATTGGCTTCAATTGTAGAATAAGTCATGGATGTATCAGTTATTAAAGAAATATATTTTGAATAATAATAAGCTTGATATTTTTCATATTCCAACAGATTAGAGGATGGCTCTTCGGGCTCGTTCATTTCTTGTATTTCAACAGAAATACTTGTGTTCCTCCCGTCTGGTGCAGTAGCTGAAATTGTGACGTTTCCCGCTTGTTTTGCTTTGAAAGATTTCTGAATATTAGCATGATTATTTTCAGTATCAGAAATTATTACGCTAGAGATGGTTTCTGAAACATCTAAAATAGAAGGATCACTGCTTGACCATTTGATTGCTTCAGCTTCCTCCTTAGCTTTTCCTGGAGTGGAGGCTGAATATGAAGCGGAAAGAGCACATTCCTTTCCTTCTATCCACTCACCTGACTTTGTAATACTGAATTTACCATCGGGAATCCAAGTTTCATCCTCATTATCGTCAGAAGCAATAACATTAGCCCACCACTCAAGAATTTCTGCTTCTGATTTTACCTTTGTTCCAGTGACGTCTCCAGAAGAGAGGGTAGTACTTTTAGAATTTACTCCTCCACCTGACCCAACATTATATGTACTAAAGGAAAACTTCACATCTTCAGCAATAAAGCAAGAATCCGTTCCTTCCATGGTTTTTGGAACAATATAGCTATAAGACTCAAATTCTTCCGCTCTTATAAATCCAGCAAAATTATGAATTGCGCCCGAATTTGTTAAAGGTGAATCAAAGTTTAAAGTAATATCTCCCGTATTAGCACATTCGATTGTATTTGAAGGTCCAGCAATTCGGTTAATGCCTGCAACAGCATTCTGGAAGATCCCTGCATTTGGGTCCCACACATTAACATTAATACTTAGATTCCCTGTATTTAAACATTGTTTTACTGTTCCGGAACCACTACATATACCGAGCAAAAGTACGCTGTGGCCACTTGGCTTTACTAAAAGTGAATAATCGGCATCATTCCTACATTTTTCGACGCTTCCACCATTTACAGCACATATGCTACCAACCAAATATAAACGTGTTACGTAATCAGTAAATATTAAACTCCCACTAACCGAGCATTTTTCAATTAAACCATTATTCCATAATGCAACAGCGCCAAACTCATTTACCTTGGGCGATGATGAAGAAAGATTATCGTTCCTTAAAGCTATATTACAATCTGAAACAATCGAGGATTCTGATATTTCATTAAACATTCCTTTTTCTTCACTAAAAGAAATTTTAATTGTATGTCCATTCCCATCAAAAGTTCCTTCAAAATCAATTCTTGAACTATCGGATAAATCCAAATCAGAAATAAGAATAAAGTATTGTCCCGGATAAGATTCCATTTTTCGAAACATTTCACTAGAATTAATTTGATAGGGATCTTCTTTCGTACCACTGCCTCCCGCAAAGTCTGATGATGTATTGTTGTTCCCCTCTTGTTTTGAATTATCTTCATTATTAGCTATTTCCAAAGCATTGTTCGAAGCGGGAACATCTTCAGCTAATACGTTTTCTCCATTAATTGTCCATGTTCCAATTACCATTGATAATATCAAGATAATAGAAGTTAGCCTGAAACCTTTTTTTTGCATACCATTTCTTCTTCCTACTTTCTATATTATTGCTTTTCCTCAAATTCCGATCCACATAACTTCGTCTACTACAACTGTGGTCGAGCTTTTGATGTATCTGTTACAATGATATATTACTAGCATAGACAGTCTCAAAGATAATTTCCAAATTTGGACATGGCTTTTCTTATGTTGTCCCCCTCTTTTTTCATATTCCTTCTCCTTCTCAATTTTTGGTTCTTTGAACGTTTAATTACATTCTGATGTATTGATTTTACCCCGACGAGGTAGGCAATATCAATCTATAGAACATTATTTGCAAATGTAAAAGCAAAAAAAAGCGCATATAACAAAAAAAGGCATCTCTAAACTGCCACAAGGCAGTTTCTTATTGATAGAACATATATTCGGTTATGTATTTACAGAACATATGTTCTGTGTTATACTTCTCTCACAAACAAAAGTAGGAGGTGATATCGTGAAAAATTACATTTGTATTGACCTTAAATCCTTTTATGCCTCAGTGGAATGTCGGGAGCGGAACCTGGATCCCCTGACCACAAATCTGGTGGTGGCAGATGAAAGCAGGACGGACAAGACCATCTGCCTGGCCGTTACCCCTGCACTAAAAGGGAGGGGCGTACCAGGCCGTCCACGGCTCTTCGAGGTAAAGCAAAAGATACAGGAACTGAACAGTTGCAGGAATGGACCGGCCACTTCCTATAATAAAAACGTGCTGGACCAGCACCAGAACATCCGGATCGACTTCATCATCGCGCCGCCACGCATGGCACTTTACATGGACTACAGTGTCCGGATTTATCAGGTTTATCTGAAATATATTGCACCTGAAGACATCCATGTGTACAGCATTGATGAAGTGTTCATGGATGTGACCAATTACCTCCATACCTACCGGATGACTCCTCACGAACTGGCATTAACAATCATAAAGGACATATTAAAAGAAACCGGGATCACGGCCACTGTTGGTCTTGGGACCAACATGTACCTGGCAAAAGTAGCCATGGACATCCTGGCTAAGAAGGCGGCGCCGGACAAAGACGGGGCAAGGATTGCAGCACTAACGGAAACTTCCTACCGGGAGAAGCTGTGGGATCACCGTCCGATTACGGACTTTTGGCGAATTGGCCACGGGTATGCACGCAAGCTGAAAAGCATCGGGATCATGACCATGGGAGAGGTGGCAAGTTGCTCCATAGGGAAAGCTACAGACTTTTATAATGAAGACTTGCTATATAAACTTTTCGGGGTGAATGCGGAGCTTCTCATCGATCACGCCTGGGGCTGGGAGCCGTGCACAATCAGGGATGTCAAGGCATATCGACCAGCCTCAAATAGCTTAAGTTCCGGCCAGGTGCTGCATGAACCGTACACTGCTGATAAAGCTAGAATCATAGTGACTGAGATGGCAGACGGCCTGGCCATGGATTTAACCCGCAAAGGTGTGGCCACGGACCAGATTGTTATGACAGTAGGGTACGATACCTCCAGCATACGGCCAGGAATCAGTAGCTCTATCCAGACATGCCTGGATGGATACGGGCGGCCCATTCCCGTACACGCCCATGGCACGTACAATTTGCCATGCTTTACCGCATCCGCTGTGGAGATCGTAAAAGCGGCCGCCTCATTGTATGACCGGATCGTCAATCCGAAGCTTCTTATCCGGCGGATCAATATCTGCGCCAATCATGTAAAGGAAGCACCGGAAGCAAATTTTGTGCAGTTGGATCTCTTTACAGACTATGCAGCTCTAGAACAGGAAAGGAAAAGAAAGGAGCGGGAGATGCGTCTCCAGGAGGCAGTCCTCTCTATCAAGGCTCGCTACGGGAAAAATGCTGTCCTTAAGGCCACCAATCTTTTGGAAGGGGCGACCATGCGGGAGCGGAACGAACAGATAGGAGGGCACAAGGCATGACGGAAGATATGGTTACCCGGCCTCATCCGGATCCCAAATACCACACCCGGATGCCAATGGCAAGCCGGGCAGCACAATTTGCTCCCTTTGCAGCACTGACAGGCTATGAAGAAGCAGTGGAAGAAGCATGCCGGCTGACAGACCGCAGGCCCGAACTTTCAGAGGAGGAAAAAGAAGCGCTTGACCGGTCCCTTCAGAAAGCCCTAGATGATCCGGAAAAAGATATCACGATTGAACGGTTCATCCCGGACTCAGCAAAAGAGGGCGGCAGCATTGCAACATTAAAGGGGAGAATCCGGCGGCTGGACACATACCACAGGCTTCTTTTGATGGAAGACGGGAGCCAGGTTCCATTAAGCGAGATCCTGGCTTTTCAGATAGAGGAATAATAAGAAATAAAGCGACACTGGCTCCTTTCTCCCATATTAAGGGGGAAAGGAGTTCATATGTTATGGCAGGGATCACACAAAGTAAAGAAAACCTCATGGCACTCATAAGGGAGGCGATGGATGATGTCTTCGGTGAGAATATATATCTGAAAAGAGAAGAAAACTATGATGACGGGGGAGCATCCCCACTGGAGAGAGACGGCTATTTCCGCATAGAATACGTATATCGTCCGCAAAGGTTCAGCATCATATGGAAGGGGTATCTTTCAGACTTCAAGATCAAGATAAAAGATGAGTCTGGAGCATTCTGCTATATTTCCGGAGATGAACCCATAAACCTCATGCTTACGGAACGCGATATCCGGAAGATTGCAAAAAAGATTCTCCGCACCATCGAAGAAGGCCCAAGGTTTTATACTTTTCGCATGGGCCGCTTATACCGGAGGGTGAACGGCCAGTGGAGAAAGGTCAGAACTGAAGGCGGCACTTATGAATAGGCAGAAAATGTCGTCACTGAAGAGCCAAGGAAGGCCACGATTATCCTGTAGGCCCCGTACACAGTACGGAGTGGATTATCCGTTGCACATATAGCCTTAAACCAGCACTTTTGAAAGGAACATTGTTTATGGAAGAAAAAATCTTATGCTTTATCAAAGATTATATAGAGAAATCCGGGTTCTCCCCATCCTACAGAGAAATATCCAGAGGTGTGGGACTAAGCTCTACATCCTCTATACACCACCACATCACGAAACTAAAAAAAAAAGGAAAGCTGATCGGCGGGGAATTACCAAGGACCCTGCGGCTTCCTTAACGAGCGATAGAAAATATCGCTCTTTTTTATTCATAAGAAATCCGCATCTATGGAAGAAGAGGATTCCATGTGTTAAAAAGTGACGAGACTAAATGCAGAAACGCTGGCTTAATATAAAACCCAGCCAAATGTAAAAAAAAGCGGAACCAGGTTCCGCTTTCAGACTGTAGACA
>OGYY01000974.1_pt1 | contig 26891 bp, 29 predicted proteins | sample 1576671 | NCBI WGS metagenome assembly OGYY01 (sample SAMEA3541593, study PRJEB24748) | human gut metagenome | biome: human gut; feature: human-associated habitat; material: faeces | place: China | collected 2012 | reverse complement strand
AACGCAAAGGGTATGTGAGAGCGCACCGCTCATTCAACCGGATATGGAAGGAAAGGGACAGTGCGGAGCCTGACATCTTAGGTAAGATACTGAATAAGGATAACCTGAACAGGGCTTACAAAAGAGTGAAGGCAAACAAAGGAGCGCCGGGAATCGACGGAATGACCATCGAGGCGACACTGCCATGGCTGAAGGAACATAACCGTGAACTGACAGAGAGAATCCGAAGGGGGAAATATACCCCGTCTCCTGTCAAACGGGTGGAAATCCCGAAGCCGGACGGAGGAATACGAAAACTCGGCATCCCGACCGTCATCGACCGCATTATCCAACAGGCAATGCTCCAGCAGCTCATGCCAATCTATGAGCCGTTGTTTTCGGATGACAGCTTTGGCTACCGTCCGGGAAGAGGGGCAAAAGACGCTATTTTCAGGATAAAGGAGTACATTGAGCAGGGCTATACAAGGGCAGTCGTCCTTGATCTGTCAAAGTATTTCGATACGTTGAATCACACAATCTTGCTGAATCTGCTGAGAAAACAGGTAAAAGATGAGAGGGTCATACAGATGGTAAAGCGGTACCTGAAAAGCGGAGTGATGGAAAACGGTGTTGTAACAGAGACAGAGGAAGGCTCGCCGCAGGGAGGGAATCTATCCCCACTATTAGCAAATGTATATCTGAATGAATTCGACTGGGAGCTCCACAGACGGGGCGTGCCGTGTATCCGATATGCAGACGATATCGTGCTGCTGGCAAAAAGTGAACGGGCCGCAGAACGACTGCTGGAATCCAGTACGAAGTATCTGGAAGAAACGCTGAAGCTGAAAGTGAACCGGGAAAAGAGCCGGACGGTGAGTGTATTCGCAATCCGAAATTTTAAGTTTCTTGGCTTTTGTTATGGGAAGAACGGAAAAGGAATTTATATCCGGGTCCATGGGAAGTCATGGAAGAAAGCCAAGGAGAAACTGCGCAGGATTACTTCCCGGAGCAGGTGCGGAAGTATCGTCCAAACCATGGAGAAAATAAAGGTCTACATGAGAGGATGGCTGAATTACTATGGAATAGCGGATATGAAGAACAACATCGAAAGCCTAAACGGATGGCTGTACCGCCGGATACGGATGTGTATCTGGAAACAGTGGAAACAGCCCAGAACCAGAATGAGGAAACTCATAGGACTGGGAGTGGACAGTCATTATGCGGCAACGATAGCCTACGACCGCAAAGGATACTGGTTCAATGCCGGAAACAAGGCAGTCAACTGGGCATTAAGTAAAGAAAGACTGATAAACTGGGGCTTCTATGATATAGCCACAGCCTATCAGTCACTGCACATCAACTATTGAAAGCGCCGGATACGAGAACCGTATGTCCGGTGCTGTGAGAGGACGGGAGCTAATCACTCCCTCCTACTCGATAAGGAGGAATTTTACATTGTCAAAAAGAGAAATTTACGAAGCAAAGACAGAAGCATTTCTGCAGCCGATCGTGGATGAGTATGGATTTGAACTGGTGGATGTAGAGTATGTAAAAGAAGGCGGCACCTGGTATTTAAGATCCTATATCGACAAACCGGGCGGGATCACGGTGGATGACTGTGAAATGGTAAGCCGGAGGCTTTCCGATATCCTGGACCGGGAGGATTACATCGACGAGGCCTATATCATGGAGGTAAGCTCTCCCGGCCTTGGACGTCCGCTGAAGAAGGAGAAAGACTTTAAGCGGAGCCTGGGCGAGGAAGTGGAGATCCGAACCTACCGGATGGTGGATAAAAAGAAGGAGTTTACGGGAATCTTAAAGTCTTATGACGAAAAGACCGTGACCATAGAGCTGGATGATACAACAGAGAAGACATTTGAAAAGGGCGACATTGCATTGATCCGCCTTGCATTTGATTTTTAAGGGAGATAGGAGGAGACCATCATGAACACAGAATTACTGGAAGCACTAAATATTTTAGAAAAAGAAAAGGATATCAGCAAGGAGACTATTCTGGACGCAATTGAGAATTCACTGCTGAACGCCTGTAAGAATCATTTCGGAAAGGCGGACAACATTAAATTGATCATGGACCGGGAAACCTGCGATTATCAGCTTCTGGCAGAAAAGACAGTTGTAGAGGAGCCAGAAGATGAGCTGGAAGAGATCAGTCTGGAAAAGGCAAAAGAGATCGACAGCAAATATGAACTGGGAGATGTGGTGCAGATTCCGATCGAATCCAAATCTTTTGGACGTATTGCCACACAGAATGCAAAGAACCTGATCCTGCAGAAAATCAGAGAAGAAGAGCGCAAGGTAGTGTATGATCAGTATTTTGAGAAAGAAAAAGACATCGTAACCGGCATCGTGCAGCGTTATGTCGGTAAAAATATCAGTATCAACCTCGGGAAAGCCGATGCTATGCTGACAGAAAATGAACAGGTGAAGGGTGAAGTATTCAAGCCTACGGAGAGGATCAAACTGTATGTAGTGGAAGTGAAGAATACAACCAAGGGGCCGAAGATCCTGGTGTCCAGGACGCATCCGGAACTGGTAAAGAGACTGTTCGAGGCAGAGGTTACGGAAGTGAAGGACGGCATCGTGGAGATCAAAAGTATTGCCAGAGAGGCCGGAAGCCGTACAAAGATCGCGGTGTGGTCCAATGACCCGGATGTGGATCCGGTAGGTGCATGTGTGGGAATGAACGGAGCCAGAGTCAATGCGATCGTCAGCGAGCTTCGTGGAGAGAAGATCGATATTGTCAACTGGAGTGACAACCCTGCTATTCTGATAGAAAACGCACTTAGTCCCGCTAAGGTTATTTCTGTCATGGCAGATCCGGATGAGAAGACGGCAAGTGTAATCGTGCCGGATTACCAGCTTTCCCTTGCTATCGGAAAAGAAGGACAGAATGCAAGGCTGGCGGCGAGACTGACCGGGTACAAGATCGATATCAAGAGCGAGACACAGGCGATCGAATCCGGAGAGCTGCCAGAGAACTATATGGAGCTGAGTGAAGGTGTGTACGAAGAAGAGTACGAAGAGCCTTACGATGATCTGGAGTATGAAGAAACAGATGGCTATGAGGAGTCAGACGATTACGAAGAGCCGTCTGAAGAGATAGAGACGGAAGGATGCGAAGATGAGTAAAAAGATACCTGTTCGCCGCTGTGTAGGCTGTCAGGAAATGAAAGGCAAAAAGGAAATGATCCGTGTGATCCGGACTCCGGAAGGAGATTTTCTCCTGGATGCCACCGGGAAAAAGAACGGACGGGGCGCATATCTTTGCCCCAGCAGGGAATGTCTTGATAAAGCAAGGAAAAATAAAGGGCTGGAGCGTTCTTTTAAACAGGCGATTCCGAAAGAGGTGTATGAGGCACTGGAAAAGGAGATGGAGGATATTGACGGGAAATAAAGTGTTGTCGCTAATAGGCCTGGCCACGAAGGCGGGGAAAACCGCGAGCGGAGAGTTCCTGACGGAGCGGGAAGTGAAGTCAGGAAAAGCCGCACTTGTGATCGTGGCAGGGGATGCGTCCGAGAATACAAAAAAGAAATTTCGGAATATGTGTGATTATTATAAAGTACCAATCTATTTTTATGAAGATAAAGATACCTTGGGGCATGCAATGGGAAAACAGTTCCGCGCATCTCTTGCAGTATTGGATGAGGGATTTGCAAAAGGAATCAGGAAACATTTGGACACGGAAGATAGCTAAAGTTGCATAGAGGAGGTAGATAGTATGGCAAAAGTGAAAATATATGAGCTTGCTAAGGAGCTGGGGGTGGAAAGCAAAGAAGTCATCGAGTTCCTTGGCAAAAAGAATATCGAAGTCAAGAGCCACAGCAGCGCCATTGAAGAGAATGAGGCACAGCTTGTGAAGCAGGAATTCTCAAAAAGTGAGGCGGCAAAAGAGGCGCCCAAGAAGAAAAATATCGTACATGTATTCCGTCCGCAGAACACCCAGAACGGCGGAAAGCAGGGTAGAAGACAGGGAGGACGTCCGCAGACCGGAGCCCGTCCGGCCATGCAGGGAAAACCGATGCAGGTCAATAACGGCCGCCCGGCAAAGAAGGCAGCGGCCCGTCCGACAGAAACCGCACCTGCAGAAGTAAAGAAAGAAGAATCAGTAAAGCAGGCAGCGCCGGTAAAACAGCCGGCACCGGCAAAGCAGCCAGCATCTGAAAAGGCAGAAAAGCCGGTACGGGAGCAGCGTCCGGCAGAGAAGCGCCCGGAGAGAAGCCAGGATGTGAAGCAGGAGCGCAGCGACCGCGGTGACAGAAACGGCGGAAGAAACGAGAGAAATGACCGTGGTGACAGAAGCGGCGGAAGAAATGACAGAAATGACCGCGGCGACAGAAGCGGCGGACAGTCAAGAGACGGCAGGAATGACCGCCGTCAGGGACGGGGTGCAGACCGTGACAGAGACGGAAGAGGCGAGAGATCCGACCGTCACCAGGGACGCAGGAATGGTGACCGTCAGGACAGACGGGGAGGTGCATCCTCTATCCCGGCGCCGTCCATGGAAGGTCAGAAACCGCAAAGATCCAAGGGCAAAGGAAAAGACGACTATAAAAAGAAAGATTACCGCAGAGATGACGACGATGACAGAATGAACAAGGGCAAGAAGAAAAACGAGCCTAAGCAGCAGATGCAGAAGCCTCAGCAGAAGGAGCAGAAGCCTCAGCAGAAGGAGCAGAAGGTGGAAGAAGTAAAATCCATCGTGATCCCGGAGGTCCTGACCATCAAGGAGCTGGCAGATAAGATGAAGGTCGTTCCGTCTGTGATCGTAAAGAAGCTGTTTATGCAGGGCAAAGTGGCTACTGTGAACCAGGAGATCGATTACGAGACCGCAGAAGAGATCGCACTGGAATTTGATGTTTTGTGTGAGAAGGAAGAAGTCGTAGACGTGATCGAGGAGCTCTTAAAGGAGGACGAAGAAGACGAAAGCAAGATGAAGAAGCGTCCGCCGGTAGTCTGTGTCATGGGTCACGTAGACCATGGAAAAACCTCTCTTCTGGACGCAATCCGTCACACCAATGTGATCGACAGAGAGGCCGGAGGAATCACGCAGCATATCGGTGCCTATGTGGTAGAGGTGAACGGGGAGAAGATTACCTTCCTGGATACACCGGGACACGAGGCGTTTACGGCTATGCGTATGCGTGGTGCAAGCTCTACAGATATTGCGATTCTGGTTGTTGCTGCCGATGACGGTGTGATGCCGCAGACGGTAGAAGCGATCAACCATGCAAAAGCAGCCGGAGTCGAGATCGTAGTGGCTGTCAACAAGATCGATAAGCCGAGTGCGAATATCGACCGTGTAAAACAGGAACTGGCAGAGTATGAACTGATTCCGGAAGACTGGGGCGGAAGCACCATCTTCGTTCCGGTGTCTGCTAAGACCGGAGAGGGCCTGGAGGATCTGATGGAAATGATCGTCCTGACCGCGGAAGTTATGGAACTGAAGGCCAATCCGAACCGCCGTGCCCGTGGACTGGTGCTGGAGGCAGAGCTTGATAAGGGCCGTGGATCTGTAGCGACAGTTCTGGTACAGAAAGGAACCCTGCGGGTGGGAGACGCTATCGCAGCCGGAAGCGCTCACGGAAAAGTCCGCGCCATGATGGACGACAAGGGCCGTCGTGTAAAAGAGGCAGGACCGTCCATGCCGGTAGAGATCCTGGGACTGAACGACGTGCCGAATGCAGGCGAAGTCTTTGTCTGCTGCCCGAATGATAAAGAAGCCAGACATTTTGCAGAGACCTTCATTTCTCAGGGCAAGGTCAAACTGCTGGAAGAGACTAAGAGTAAACTTTCCCTGGATGACCTGTTTACACAGATCCAGGAAGGAAACTTAAAAGAACTGGGCATCGTAGTAAAAGCCGATGTTCAGGGATCTGTAGAAGCGTTGAAGCAGAGCCTTCTGAAGCTGTCCAATGATGAAGTTGTGGTGAAGATCATCCATGGAGGAGTCGGTGCCATCAACGAATCTGACGTAAGCCTTGCATCTGCATCCAATGCGATTATCATCGGATTTAATGTACGTCCGGATGCTACCGCAAAAGAGACAGCGGACCGTGAAGGCGTGGACATCCGCCTGTACCGTGTCATCTACAATGCGATCGAGGATGTGGAAGCTGCCATGAAGGGTATGCTGGATCCGGTATTTGAAGAGAAGGTACTGGGACACGCGGAAGTCCGTCAGCTGTTCAAGGCTTCCGGAGTGGGAACCATTGCCGGATCCTATGTGCTGGACGGAACCTTTGAACGGGACTGCCAGGCAAGGATCTTAAGAGACGGCGTGGTAGTATACGAGGGCAGTCTTGCTTCCTTAAAGAGATTCAAGGATGATGTAAAAGAAGTAAGATCAGGCTATGAGTGTGGTTTTGTATTCAATAATTTCAATGATGTGAAAGAAGGAGACCAGGTAGAAGCATTCAAGATGGTAGAGATCCCAAGATAGGGATTTCCTGCCGTCTGTATGAAAGAGGGATGGATCATGAGAAAAAGAAGTATTAAGAACACCCGGGTGAACACGGAAGTACAGCGGGAACTGAGCAGCATCATACGAAGCGGCATCAAGGATCCCCGCGTGGCGCCCTGGACCTCGGTGGTAGCGGCGGAGGTTGCGCCGGACCTTAAGACCTGTAAGGCATACATCAGTGTGCTCGGGGATGAGGAGGAGCAGAAGAATACGATCGAAGGGCTAAGAAGCGCAGAAGGGTTCATCCGCAGAGAACTGGCCAGAACTCTGAATATGCGTAATACCCCGGAGATTCATTTTGTTCTGGATCAGTCCATCGAGTATGGCGTCAACATGTCAAAGAAGATTGAAGAAGTGACGAAGGGTATGACGACAGCAGAAGGTGAGAATGATGTTGAAGAAGATAATTAAAGATGCCGCCTCGATCGCGATCGGCGGACATATCAGGCCGGACGGGGACTGTGTAGGTTCCTGTCTGGGCCTGTATCAGTATCTGACGGAAAACGAGACGGAAAAACAGGTGGATGTGTATCTGGAGGAGATCCCGGATGCCTACGCCGCCTATGTCCCGGATGGAGTGGTGCGCCATCAGATCCCGGAGGGAAAGGTCTATGATCTTTTCATCTGCCTGGACTGCGGTGATGAAGAAAGACTTGGCTTTTCTAAGGCACTGTATGAGCAGGCCATTCATACATGCTGCATCGACCATCATGTCAGCAATGAAGAATTTGCAGAGTATAATCATATTGTCCCGGATGCCAGCTCCACATCAGAGCTGGTGTACGACCTTCTGGAATACGAAAAGATTTCCAAAAAGACAGCGGAGCTTCTCTATCTGGGGATCGTCCATGACACCGGCGTGTTCCAGTATTCCTGTGCGGGGCCGTCTACATTCCGTGCGGCGGCAAAGCTTCTGGAAAAGGGCGTGGATGCGCCAAAACTGATCCAGGACACATATTATGAAAAGAGCTATGCGCAGAACCAGATCCTGGGCCGGGCGCTTTTGGAGAGCATCGTCTTTATGGATGGAAAGTGCATTGCCTCCTATATTACCAAAAAGACCATGGATTTTTATGGAGTGAAGCCAAAGGATCTGGACGGTATCGTAAGCCAGATGCGTGTCACGAAAGGCGTGGAGGTAGCAATCTTCATGTATGAGACAGACGCTTCTGTCTATAAGGTCAGCTTAAGATCCAAGGAAAAGGTGGATGTAAGCCGGATCGCAGCCTACTTTGGCGGCGGCGGCCACGCAAAGGCAGCCGGTTTTTCCATGGCGGGAACGCCTCATGACGTTCTGAACAATCTGGCAGGGCAGATGGAAGCACAGCTTTTGGAAGAAGAGGCAGAAGAAGCGTGATGGTACATGGAATCCTGAATGTATATAAAGAAAAAGGGTATACTTCCCACGATGTGGTGGCGAAGCTAAGAGGAATCATCGGCCAGAAAAAGATCGGCCATACCGGAACTCTGGATCCGGATGCCGAAGGGGTGCTTCCTGTATGCCTGGGAAAGGCGACAAGGCTGTGTGATCTTCTGACGGAGAAGGAAAAAACCTATGAGGCCGTACTTCTCCTTGGCAGGACCACGGACACCCAGGATACCACCGGGGAAACCCTGGCTGTCTCGGACACGGAGCATCTTACGGAAGAAGAGGTGCGCCGGGCGGTCCTTTCTTTTCAGGGGACTTATCCCCAGGTGCCGCCCATGTATTCGGCACTCAAAGTAAACGGGAAAAAGCTTTATGAGCTGGCACGGGAAGGGAAGACCGTTGAACGAAAGCCCCGCATGGTCACCATCTACGGAATCGAGATCCTCTCGGCTGATCTTCCGAGAGTCCGGATGGAAGTGAAGTGCTCCAAGGGAACCTACATCCGCACCCTGTGCCAGGACATCGGGGAAAGCTTGGGATGCGGGGGATGTATGGAGGAGCTTTTGCGGACCCGGTCGGGAATGTTTGAGATCGGCGAGAGTATGAAGCTTTCCGAGATCAGCAGAAGAAAGGAAGAGGGCACGCTGAATGAAAAGATCCTGAAGGTGGATCAGGTTTTCCGGAATCTTCCGGCGGTGTCTGTAAAAAGCGAGTGGGAAAAGCTGGCCAGAAACGGCGGTAAGCTGCCAGATCAGGCTGTGGAATGGATGATTCCCGGCGGATCAGAGCTTTCGGACAGACAGGGGCAGGTAAGGCTTTATGATATGTCCGGACAGTTTATTGCTCTGTATGCATGGGAAGATATGGGAAAAAGTCTCGGGATTGTTAAGATGTTTTTCCCGGAAAAAGAAAGTTAGAGGATAAAGAGGGTATCATATGCAGTATATCAAAGGGCTGTCGCAATATGAAAGTGACAGAGAATCAGCAGTGACTTTCGGGAAATTTGACGGTCTCCATAAGGGGCATCAGAAATTAGTCTCGAAGGTCCGGGAATTAAGCAAAGAAAATAACGTCAACAGTATTGTCTGCGCGTTTGATATGCATCCTTTGTGGGAACGGATCTCAGCTGTTCCGCAGATTATCATGGACAAGCGGGAACGTGAACTTCACCTTGCCGGGCAGGTGGACTTTCTGGTGGATTGCCCGTTTACAACAAAGTTCAGCCAGATGAGCGCGGAAGCGTTTATTGAAGAAATTATCTGCGGACTGTTCCATGCAAGGTTTGTGGTTGTGGGAACTGATTTCCGGTTTGGATATGAAAAAAGAGGCGATGTCCATATGCTGGCGGATTATGCAAAGAGGTATGGATACCAGCTTTTTGTGATAGAAAAGGAACGGTATCAAGACCGCATCATCAGCAGTACCTACATCAAGGAGGTACTGCGGGAAGGCGATGTGGAAAAAGCGAAAGAAATGCTGGGCTATCCCTATGGAGTAGATGGTGTGGTAGAGCACGGGAAACGGCTGGGGCGCACCCTTGGGTTCCCGACGGTAAACCTTCACTGGCCGGCTGACAAGATCGTTCCGCCCAATGGAGTCTATTTCAGCGATGTCCGGATTGGAGGGGATCGGTACCATGCGATTTCCAATGTAGGAGTAAAGCCTACCGTATCAGACGGGGAAAGACTTTTGGTAGAGAGCTTTCTGTTTGGCTATCAGGGAGATGCGTATGGAAAGGAGATCCTTGTGGAGTTTTTGAAATACCGGCGTCCGGAGAGAAAATTTGAAAGTGTGGATGAATTAAAGAGGGCTGTCAGCCAGGATCTGGATGCAGGACGCAGGTTTTTTAGAGCCTGAGAGGAAATTATCTTTACATTGGGAGAACCCTGTGTTATACTAACCGAGTGTGAAAGCCGATATCCGGTGACAGGATCACTCCGACCGTCACTTAATATCCGGCGTTTTTAAGAGAATAAAGGAGGAAAAGAACATGATCACAAAGGAACAGAAAGAACAGATTATCAGAGATTATGGAAGAACTGAAGGAGATACAGGTTCACCGGAGGTTCAGATTGCGATCCTGACAGCTAGAATCAACGATCTGACAGATCATTTCAAGGCAAATCCAAAGGATCATCATTCCAGAAGAGGTCTTTTGAAGATGGTAGGACAGAGAAGAGGTCTTCTTGCTTACCTGAGAAAGAAAGATATCGAGAGATATCGTGCTCTGATCGAGAAACTTGGTCTGAGAAAATAAGGACAAAAAAACAAAAAGCTGCCGTGTCTGTAATAGAATACGGCAGCTTTTATCAATTTTGTAGTGGAACATTTTTATACAATATGCTATAATATTTAAGATTGCGGGCAGCCGTGTAAGAACCGAGACCACTGAAAAGGACATTTGAGAAACTGCGGATTTTCTCCGGTGTTTTTTTCAGTAGTTTCGGTGCGTGGACGGCCCGCAGGAAATATTTGTTAAAAGGAGATCATTATGTACAAAAAGTATGAGATGGAGCTGGCCGGAAGGACTCTGCGCGTAGATGTGGACAGAGTAGCAAAGCAGGCCAATGGAGCAGTGCTGATGCACTATGGCGACACGACAGTTCTGTGTACGGCTACAGCATCCGAAAAGCCAAGAGAGGGAATTGACTTTTTTCCCTTAAGTGTAGAATACAATGAGCGTATGTACGCAGTAGGAAAGATCCCGGGAGGATTTAACAAGCGTGAGGGTAAGGCGTCCGAGAATGCCATCCTGACCTGCCGCGTGATCGACCGTCCTATGCGTCCGCTGTTCCCGAAGGATTACCGCAATGACGTGACGCTGGAAAATCTGGTGCTCTCCGTTGATCAGGACTGCTCACCGGAGCTGACTGCGATGCTGGGCGCGGCTATTGCAACCAGTATTTCTGATATTCCGTTTGACGGACCGATCTCAGCTACACAGGTAGGTCTGGTAGACGGAGAATTCGTGTTTAACCCGACAGAAGCACAGAAGACCGTTTCTGACCTGTCACTTACTGTGGCATCTACCAAGGAAAAGGTGATCATGATCGAGGCGGGCGCCAATGAGGTGCCGGAGCAGCAGATGATCGACGCTATCTTTGCGGCTCATGAGCTGAACCAGAAGGTGATTGCTTTCATCGAGACGATCGTGGCAGAATGTGGCAAGCCAAAGCATGCTTATGAAAGCTTTGCGGTTCCGGAAGAATTGTTTGCGGCTATCCGTGAGATCGTTCCGCCGGCTGAGATGGAAGAAGCGGTATTTACGGATGACAAGCAGACCAGAGAAGAAAATATCCGTCAGATCACAGATAAATTAGAGGAAGCATTTGCTGAGAACGAAGAGTGGCTCTCCGTGCTTGGCGAGGCAGTTTATCAGTACCAGAAGAAGACAGTGCGCAAGATGATCTTAAAGGATCACAAGCGCCCGGATGGACGTGCCATCGATGAGATCCGTCCGCTGGCAGCAGAAGTGGATCTGATCCCGAGAGTTCATGGATCTGCCATGTTTACCCGCGGACAGACACAGATCTGCAATATCACTACTCTGGCGCCGCTTTCTGATGCACAGAGACTGGACGGACTGGATGAGACCGAGACGTCCAAGAGATATATGCACCACTATAACTTCCCGTCCTATTCTGTAGGCGAGACCAGACCTTCCAGAGGTCCGGGACGCCGTGAGATCGGACACGGAGCGCTGGCAGAGCGTGCGCTGATTCCGGTACTGCCGGATGAGGCTACATTCCCTTACGCGATCCGTACCGTATCTGAGACCTTCGAGTCCAACGGCTCTACCTCACAGGCCAGCGTGTGTGCTTCCTCCATGTCACTGATGGCGGCCGGTGTGCCGATCAAGAGCGCAGTGGCTGGTATTTCCGCCGGACTGGTGACCGGAGAGACAGATGATGATTATCTGGTGCTTACCGATATCCAGGGACTGGAAGACTTCTTTGGAGATATGGACTTTAAGGTTGCCGGAACCCACAAGGGAATCACGGCTATCCAGATGGATATCAAGATCCACGGACTGACCAGACCGATCATCGAGGAAGCTATCGCAGCAACCAAAAAAGCAAGAACCTACATTATAGATGAAGTAATGAATAAAGCCATCGCTGAGCCGAGACCGGAGGTGGGTGAGTATGCACCGAAGATCATCCAGATGCAGATCGATCCGCAGAAGATCGGTGACGTGGTAGGACAGAGAGGAAAGACCATCAACGCTATCATCGAGCAGACCGGCGTGAAGATCGATATCGAAGACGACGGATCCGTATCCATCTGTGGCACTGATGCAGACGGCATGGAGCAGGCAAGAAAGCTGATCCACATTATCGTTACCGATTTCGAGGCCGGACAGGTGCTGGAAGGAAAGGTCATCAGCATCAAAGAATTCGGCGCATTCCTGGAATTTGCTCCGGGTAAAGAAGGCATGGTACACATCTCCAAGCTTTCCAAAGAAAGAGTAGGGCGTGTAGAAGATGTGCTGACACTGGGAGACGTGGTCAAAGTCGTTTGCCTTGGCAAAGACAAAATGGGAAGATTCTCCTTCAGCATGAAGGACGTAGCAGAATAAAGCCCAAAAGGGACAGGGTATTTTCCAATTAGGGACACCCGATATTGCGATTGGGGACGTACACTTTTTGCAAAAGTGTACGTCCCCAATTTGTTTGCATATTTTTCCTGCCTCTTCATATACATGGAGATAAAGAGGTGGACAAAGATATGCGGGAAGATCAGATTTTACATGTGCTGCCGCGCGGTGTGCGTGGTCTGCTGACAGGAAAGAGGCTTAAATATGAGTATCTGCAGGAGATAAGGCTTCGAACTGGGAAACCGCTTCTGTTGATTTATCAGGGGCGTGAGATGATGCTGCACAATCAGCGGGACCGCCCGTATCTGGTGACGGAGGCGGATATGCGGGAGACGCTGGAATATATCAGCAATTACTCTCTTTATGCCTATGAGCAGGAAATGAAGCAGGGATTTATTACAATTGAAGGAGGACACAGAGTAGGAATGGCGGGACAGGTGATCCTGGAAGATGGACATGTGAAGAATCTGAAATATGTATCTTCCGTTAATGTGAGAATGTCTCATGAGGTACAGGGGTGTGCGGACCGGATCTTTCCTTATCTTGTGCAGGGAAAGGAAATCTGCCACACACTTCTGGTATCACCTCCGAGATGCGGGAAAACAACGCTTCTCCGGGATCTGATCCGTCAGATTTCAGATGGAAATGCCTGGATTTCCGGAAGGACGGTGGGGGTCGTGGACGAGCGTTCCGAGCTTGGCGGCTGCTGGCGCGGCGTGGCGCAGAATCATCTGGGGAAGCGTACCGATATTCTGGATGGCTGCCCCAAAGCCGAAGGGATGATGATGCTGATCCGGTCCATGGGGCCGGAGGTGATAGCGGCAGATGAGATCGGCAGCCCGGAGGATGTACATGCCATGGAATATGCCATGCACTGCGGATGCAGGATTCTGGCGACGGTCCATGCCGGATCCATGGAGGAACTGAGGCGAAAGCCACTGCTGCAGCAGCTGGTCCGAAAGGGCAGCTTTGAGCGGTATGTACTGCTGGGAAATCAAAAACGAGTTGGCCAGGTACAGGGCATATATGATGAGAGGGGGAGCCTTTTGTACCGGGAGGAATTGCCCGGCGAACAGGCATGTTAAAGCTGGCAGGCAGTCTCCTGATCATCGGGGCTACTACGCTATGGGGTATGGCAGCGGCGGAAGGTCTGCGGGACCAGTATGAGCAGATGCGCCTGTTACAGTCTCTTTTATATGCGCTGCGCAGTGAGATCCTGTATGCCAGATCTTATCTGGAGGAAGCTTTTGCGAAAATCGGCGAGACAGCTCCAGAGCCCTACCAGGGATGGCTCCTTGGAATGTCAGAGACGATGCGCCGAAAAACAGGCATCCCTTTTTATCAGATCTGGAGCGGCGGGATACAGGAAGCCCTTCAAGGATCCGGGCTTGCACAAGAAGAGAAGGATAAACTGTCTGAGATAGGAAAAAGACTCGGCAATGCGGACATGGAAGCGCAGATCCGGTCTTTGGATCTGTATCTGGAAGAACTAAAGAAATCAATGGAAGAGAAGAGGGAGGGGATGAAGACCAGGATCCGGCTGTGCCACTGCCTTGGCGTCATGAGCGGGATATTCCTCACCATCTTGCTGGTATAAATATTTTGCTGATGGAGATAGAAAATCAGCGGACAAGAGGAGGCATCCATGGATATCAGTCTGTTATTTAAAATAGCGGCGGTAGGCATCCTGGTATCGATCCTGAGCCAGGTGCTGAAGCACAGCGGGAGAGAGGAGCAGGCATTTTTGACCAGCCTGGCAGGGCTTTTGCTGGTTCTGTTCTGGATTGTGCCGTACATCTATGATCTGTTTGAGTCGATCCAGCGGCTGTTTTCACTGTAAAAGTGACAGAAAGGAAGGGGAAGGCATATGGATATGATGCAGATCGGAATCCTGGGAGTGGCAGGAGTCCTGCTGGCGGTTCAGTTCAAAAGCGGAAAATCCGAATATGGGATCTATCTTAGCGTGGCATTGAGTCTTTTCATTTTTCTGGCAGTCATCGGGCAGCTTTCGGTCATGGTGGACGCACTTTCGGTGATCGGAGAGTATATAAGGATGGACACGGCCTATATCAGTACGCTGATCAAAATGATCGGGATTACATATGTGGCGGAATTCTCCTCCGGGATCTGTAAGGATGCGGGATACCAGACCATAGCGGTGCAGATTGAAATATTCGGGAAGCTTATGATCCTGGTACTCAGTATGCCGATTCTTACAGCCCTACTTGACACAATCCGGGAATTTTTGTCATGAAAAGAAAAACGTGGAAAAAGGAAGGAAGAGCCCTGGCCGGACTATTGGGGCTGCTGGTATCTCTGTCCGTTTGTGTCTGGGGGCTTTGGACTCCGCTTCCCGTCCTGGCCGGAGATACGGAGAAGGAAACGGGACAGGCGAAGGAGACAGAAGAGACGGAAATCCAGGGGGCAGATGAAAGAGAGATGCAGGAAGAAATCCTCTCCCGGTTTGACTTTGATGAAATTGACGCATCATTAAAGGAATTATTTCCGGAAGAACGCCTGGAGTTCCGGAGTGTGCTGGAGGACGTGCTTTCCGGAGACCTTACTCTGACGGCGGAGCTGTTCAATCAGCTGATAGCTGATCAGTTTACCTATGCGGTCCGCACCGGAAAGGATCAGCTGGTCCACATGCTGATGATTGCGTTGATCGCGGCAGTATTCAGCAACTTTTCCAAGGTTTTCCAGAGCAGGCAGCTATCGGAGATTAGTTTTTATGCGCTGTATCTTCTTATGATCGCACTGGCGCTGAATACCTTCTCGGCGGTGACAAAATGGGTCGAGTGCGGGATAGAGACGCTGACATCTTTTATGGGTGTGTTCTGCCCTTTGTATTTTGCGGCAGTGGCGGTGGCAAAAGGCAGTGTGACGGCTGTGGCTTTTTATCAGCTGGTACTGTTTCTCATCTATCTGGTGGAGCTTTTGATCAGCAGTATCCTTCTGCCGGCAATCCATATTTATATGCTGGTCCGGGTGCTGAATGACCTGTCCCTGGAAGGGTATCTGACAAAGTTTGCGGAGCTGATCGAGCTATGCGTATCCTGGAGTCTGAAAACTCTGCTGGCATGCGTGGTGGGGATCAATGTGATACAGGGGATGATCAGCCCTGCTATCGACTCTGTCAAAAGAAGCATCCTGACCCGGGGTGCGGAGGCGATTCCCGGAGTGGGCGACGCACTGGGCGGCATGGCGGAAGTAGCTGTGGGAACGGCGGTATTGGTAAAAAACGGGATTGGCATGACCGGTGCGCTGATCTGTGTATCGCTGTGTCTGGTGCCCCTGATCCAGGTGGCCTGTGTGGCACTTTTATATAAACTGGCGGCGGCAGTGATCCAGCCGGTGTCTGATCCCAGGATCACAGGCTGTGTGGAGACAGTGGGAGAAGGCGTAAGGCTTCTTATGCGGGTCGTCTTTACAACGGGGGTGCTGTTCCTTCTGACAGTAGCAGTAGTCTCCGCGGTTACAAGCAGCATATAGGGAGGAAGAGATGCTGGAGTATATTTATGAGTGGATTGGAAACATTGCATTTTATATGATCATGGTGACCGCGGTGCTCCATCTGCTGCCAAACTCAGACTACCAGAAATATATCCGTTTTTTTACAGGGCTGGTTCTGGTGATTCTTCTTGCAACCCCAATCCTGAAGATATTCGGGATGGAAAAGGACCTGGCAAATCTCTATGACAGCAGAGCATATCAGGAGCAGATGAAAAAGATCGAGGAATCCTCGGAATTTCTTAACAATATCGCTCCTATCGAAGAAACAGCCGGAGAGCCGCAGGATACGGAAGGGGATAGTGAAAAATCAGGACAGATCCAAGTGGAGGAGATAGAGATTGGGCAATAAAAAGACGGGAGACTTTTTCGCAAAGTTTTCCATTAAAAATATCCGGAATCTAAAAAAAGACCAGCTTCTGATTCTGCTGCTTCTTGGAATCCTGCTGGTGGTGATCGCCATTCCTGCAGGAAGGGAGGACGAAGCGGCGGGCAGCGGGGTCCTGGAGAGCGGTTCTGGAGAAGAAACAGTAGAAGGGACGGCGGGGAGCCAGGCGGAGTATGTGAAATATATGGAAGAAAAGCTTGCGGATACGCTGTCCCAGATCGAAGGAGCCGGAGAGGTAACGGTCATGATCACCCTGGAGTCGTCGGCGGAACGCATAGTGGAAAAAGATGAAACCTATGAAGGAGAAACGGTGACCGAATCAGACAGTCAGGGGGGCAGCAGAGATACGGACCAGTCCAGCCGGGAGGAGACCACCGTTTACGCCCAGGGAGACGGGCAGGACGGGACGCCCTATATCAGCAAAGAGTTAAGTCCGAAGATCGGGGGTGTGGTGGTGATCGCACCGGGCGGGGACAAAGCCCAGGTAAAACAGAATATAACCGAGGCGGTTGAGGCATTATTTGGAGTGGAATCGCATAAGATTAGGATAATGAAGAAGCATCAAACATGACAGGGCAAAGAGCAGGAGGGTGAACAGTGAAAAAGATATTCAAGAAAAATCAGATCATCATTGCGGCGCTGGCGGTCATGATCGCGGCAGCAGGCTACCTGAACTATTCCGGACGGATCTTTCCGGCCGGGAATGATACGGAAGAAGCCAATGCAGATCTTTCAAACCAGGAACTTTTAGATATCTCAGAGGAGGATGTGACAGCGTCCACGGAGGATATTGAAAGCCAGGACAGTGAGGTCCAGGAAGACGGAAGCGTGGAAGGGACGCCAGGGGAGGCGGTGCTGACCAGTGGAGAGGCAAGCAGTGTGGTTGCGGAGGCAAAGGTGACCAGGGAGCAGGTGCGGGCCCAGAATAAAGAATCATTGATGGAGATCATTGACAATGAAAACCTAAGCGATGAACAGAAACAGGATGCAGTGAATCAGATGGTGGCTATGACTGATTATGCAGAGAAGGAAGCGGCTGCTGAGACCCTGCTTGCATCCAAGGGATTTACAGATGCAGTGGTAAGTATGACAGCGGATTCCGCAGACGTGGTGGTAGGCGCTTCAGAATTAAGCGAGGCCAACCTGGCTCAGATTGAGGATATCGTGACCAGAAAGACAGGAGTGGCGGCGCAGAATGTGGTCATTACTCCGGTAGGAGCCGAGGCAGAATAAAAAATATATTTGTGGATTCAGATTATGTATGATATACTGACTAATAGCGCATTGATGCGGATATCATATATTAGGAGTGTTATCATATATGTCAGAGATCTCAAAGGAAGTAAAACAGCAGATCGCCAAGAGGAGAACATTTGCGATCATCTCCCATCCGGATGCAGGAAAGACGACCCTGACCGAGAAATTTCTGCTGTATGGCGGAGCCATCAACCAGGCCGGAAGCGTCAAGGGAAAGGCGACAGCCAGACATGCGGTGTCAGACTGGATGGAAATCGAAAAAGAGAGAGGAATCTCCGTGACTTCTTCGGTCTTACAGTTCAATTATGACGGATATTGTATCAATATCCTGGATACGCCCGGCCATCAGGACTTTTCTGAGGATACCTACCGGACGCTGATGGCCGCGGATTCCGCGGTGATGGTCATCGACGCGTCCAAGGGCGTGGAGGCGCAGACAAGAAAGCTGTTCAAGGTATGTACCATGCGCCATATCCCGATCTTTACCTTTATCAATAAGATGGACCGGGAGGCCATGGATACCTTTGAACTGCTGGATGATATTGAACAGGAGCTGGGAATTGCCACCTGTCCCATCAACTGGCCCATTGGCTCCGGAAAGGAATTCAGAGGCGTTTATGACCGGGAAGAAAAGATGGTGGAAATCTTTTCCGGAACTCAGAAGGGGACGACACAGGGAGAGGTAAAAAAGGTGGCTCTTAATGACCCGGAGATTTCCTGGCTGATCTCAGACTCCCAGAAACTTCAGCTGGAAGAAGAGATCGAGCTTCAGGACGGAGCGGGAGCCGTCTTTGACCAGGAGCTGGTCAGCAAAGGAGAACTGTCTCCGGTATTTTTCGGTTCCGCGCTTACCAACTTCGGCGTAGAGACCTTTTTGCAGCATTTCTTAAAGATGACCACATCCCCGCTTCCAAGGATGTCGGACGCCGGCCCCATCGACCCGATGGAGGAGCCGGATTTTTCTGCGTTTGTCTTTAAGATCCAGGCCAACATGAACAAAGCGCACCGGGACCGGATCGCATTTATGCGGATCTGCTCCGGAGAGTTTGAAGCCGGCATGGACGTGTGGCATATGCAGGGCGGTAAAAAAGTCCGTTTGTCCCAGCCGCAGCAGCTGATGGCAAGCGAGCGCAAGATGATTGACAAGGCCTATGGCGGAGATATTATCGGGGTGTTTGATCCGGGAATCTTTTCCATCGGCGATACACTGACGACTTCTGCCAGAAGGTTTGCCTATGAAGGCATCCCTACTTTTGCGCCGGAGCACTTTGCCAGGGTGCGGCAGGTAGATACCATGAAGCGTAAACAGTTCATCAAGGGGATCAATCAGATTGCCCAGGAAGGCGCCATCCAGATATTCCAGGAGTTTAATACGGGAATGGAGGAGATCATCGTAGGCGTAGTGGGCGTGCTGCAGTTTGATGTTCTGAAATACCGGCTGGAAAACGAATATAACGTGGAGATCCGGATGGACAGCCTTCCCTATGAATACATCCGCTGGATCGAAAGCAGCGGCACTGAGGTGGACAAGATCACCGGCACCTCAGACATGAAGAAGGTAAAGGATTTAAAGGGACGTCCGCTCTTGTTGTTCGTCAATGAGTGGAGCATCCGCATGACCGTGGAGCGCAACGACAATCTGGTGCTGTCAGAGTTCGGACGCTAAAGCAGGCCGTGAGAACAATAATTCCTACTAGGCAAATCCTGATTAATTTGTTATAATGAATAGAAGTGTAAGACCAGACAGGAGGTTTCCAAGATGAGTAAAGATGAAAGAAACACATATACGATCCAGGCAGATGAAAGCCTTGGTGAAGTCAAGATCGCGGACGAAGTCGTCGCAATGATCGCAGGTCTTGCGGCAATGGAAGTAGAAGGCGTGGCGTCTATGGCGGGAAACGCTACCAGAGAGCTGATCAGCAAGCTTGGGATGAAGTCTCTTTCCAAGGGCGTGAAGGTGGACGTGCTGGAAGGCGTGGTAACAGTATCCCTGTCACTGAACCTGAAATATGGATACAGTATCAAAGAGATCACTACCAAGGTACAGGAAAAGGTAAAGGCAGCCATTGAAAATATGACCGGGCTTGAGGTGGCGGATGTGAATATCCGTGTGGCCGGCGTGGAAGTTCCGGAGGAAGACTAAGTGAAAAGATCAGAATTACGTGAGCATATCTTTAAGATCCTGTTCGGGATAGAATTCCGTGACGGCGCCGAGTTTTCTGAACAGATCGGGACCTATACAGAAGAGATGGAAGGCGCAGGTCCGCAGGAGCTTGAGTATGTGAAGACAAAGACAGAAAAGATCAAAGAGAAGATCCCTGAGATTGACGAACTGCTCAATTCCCATACCACGGGATGGAAAACCAGCCGTATGAATAAGGTGGATCTTACGATCTTAAGACTGGCGGTCTACGAGATGAAATGGGACGAGACAGTGCCGGTGGGCGTAGCCATCAACGAGGCAGTAGAGCTTGCAAAGAAATACAGCAGTGAAGAGGGTCCAGCATTTGTCAACGGCGTGCTTGCAAAGCTTGCAGATTGATCAGGAGTAAGCGATGACAAAAAATGTATATACGGTAAAGCAGGTAAATGCTTACATTAAGAATATGTTCACCCAGGACTTCATGCTGTCCAGGATCTATGTTAAGGGTGAGGTTTCAAATTGCAAGTATCATACATCAGGACATATATATTTTTCATTAAAGGATGAGTCCGGAACCATTGCCTGCGTCATGTTTGCAGGGCAGAGGGGCGGGCTCTCTTTTCGTATGAGTGAAGGCCAGCAGGTGGTGGTGTTTGGATCTGTCAATGTATACGAGCGGAGCGGGTCCTATCAGCTTTATGCCAGAGAAATACGGCTGGACGGGGAAGGACGTCTCTATGAACGATTCCAGGCGCTGAAGAGAGAATTGGAAGAGATGGGGATGTTTGCCCCGGAATATAAAAAAGAGATCCCGGCTTATGCCGGGCGCGTGGGAGTAGTGACGGCTCCTACCGGGGCGGCGGTACGTGATATCATGAATATCTCCGCCAGACGGAATCCTTATGTACAGCTGATCCTTTATCCTGCCAGGGTGCAGGGAGAAGGCGCTGCGGAAAGTGTGGCCCGGGGAATTCACATGCTGGAGCGCCAGGGTGTGGATGTGATCATTGTCGGAAGAGGCGGCGGATCTATAGAGGATCTCTGGGCTTTTAACGAGGAAATCGTTGCAAGGGCAATCTTTGACTGTACAGTGCCGGTGATTTCTGCGGTGGGACACGAAACGGATACGACGATTGCAGATTACGTGGCGGATCTTCGGGCTCCCACGCCTTCCGCGGCGGCGGAGCTTGCGGTGTATGATTTTCGGCAGGTCCAGTCCCGGATGCAGGAGACAGATTTAAAACTGAAAAGGCTGCTGGGCCAGAAAATCCAGCTTGCCCGGATGCAGCTTCGCCAGTATGTGACGAGGCTTAAAGTGTTGCACCCCAGATATCAGCTGCAGGAGCGCCAGCAGCTTCTGGTAGAATATGAGGAACGTCTGAATCGGTGTATGGAGGGGAAAATACAAAAGGAAAGGCATCGCCTTGCCCTGTACATTGAAAAAATGAAGGGCCTGTCACCGCTTAAGAAGCTGAATCTGGGATATGCGTATGTGGAGGATGAGAAAGGAAACAGTGTCAGAAGTGTGCAGCAAGTACGCAAAGGCAGTGTCCTTTCCGTACATGTGACGGACGGAGTGATTTACACATCGGTGACTGGTTTTAAGGAGGAAGAGCATGGAGAAGAATGAGAAAAAGGAATCGTTGGAAGAGATGTTTGCCGTGCTGGAGAAAACAGTGAACCAGATGGAAACAGAAGAACTGTCATTAGAGGATTCCTTTGCCCTGTATCATAAAGGAATGGATCTGTTAAAGAAGTGCAGCAGCACCATTGATCAGGTGGAGAAAAAAATGCTGGTGCTGGATGAAGAAGGAGAAACCCATGAATTCGAAATGTGATTTTAGCAAACAGATGGAACAGAAAGTGCAGGCGGTGGAAGCTGTTCTGCAGGAATATCTTCCGAAACAGAAGGGATATCAGAGCGTGATCATGGAGGCAATGTGCTATAGTCTTCTGGCGGGAGGAAAGAGGCTCCGTCCGCTTTTGATGAGTGAGACTGCCCGGCTGTTTGGAGAGCACTCTCCGGCACTTAAGCCTTTTATGGCAGCCATCGAAATGATCCATACGTATTCACTGGTGCACGATGATCTGCCTGCTATGGATAATGATGAATACCGCAGGGGCAGGAAGACCACCCATGTGGTTTATGGAGAAGATATGGGAATCCTGGCGGGGGACGCTCTTCTTAATTATGCATTCGAGACAGCGTTCCGTGCGTTTGTTATGGATCCGGAGGAAAGCCTGACCATCGGAAGAGCGCTGACCGTCCTGGGAGAAAAGGCCGGAATCTACGGAATGATCGGAGGACAGGTCATTGATGTGAAGGAGACAGGACACGAGGTATCAAAGGAAATTCTTGATACGATTTATGAGTTGAAGACAGCGGCACTGATAGAGGCGTCAATGATGATCGGAGCGATCCTTGGCGGCGCATCGGAGGAAGAAGTGCGGATGGTGGAACAGATCGCAAGGAATGTGGGCGTTGCATTTCAGATCCAGGATGATATCCTGGATGTGACCAGCACCAGTGAAGTGCTGGGAAAACCGGTACACAGCGATGAAAAAAATGAAAAGACCACCTATGTAACGCTGATGGGTATAGAGGAGGCAGGAAGGGCTGTAGAAGAACTTTCAGAAGAAGCGATAAGCCTGCTTCATCAGCTGCCGGAAGAAAATCACTTTCTGGAGCAGCTGCTGTGCCAGCTGATCCACAGAGACAGATAGAGGGGGCTTTCTGGATGGTATTGGAAAAGATACAAAAGGAAAATGATATAAAAAAACTGTCTGAAGAGGAACTTAAACTTTTACCCGGGGAAATCCGGGAATTTCTGCTGGAAAAGATCAGCAGGAACGGGGGACATCTGGCCTCCAATCTGGGCGTTGTAGAACTTACCATCGCCATGCATCTGATGTTTGATCTTCCAAAGGATAAACTGATCTGGGATGTAGGACATCAGTCTTATACCCATAAGATCCTGACCGGGAGACGGGAAGGCTTTGACGATCTGAGAAAATACGGAGGTATGAGCGGATTTCCAAAGCGGAAGGAAAGTGAGTGCGACGCCTTTGATACGGGACACAGCTCTACATCGATCTCGGCCGGGCTTGGGTATGTACATGCCAGGGATTTAAAAGGAGAGGATTATCATGTAGTGTCTGTGATCGGCGACGGATCCCTTACCGGAGGGATGGCTTATGAGGCGCTGAACAATGCGGCTTCTTTGAAGACGAATTTTATCATCGTGCTCAATGATAATCATATGTCCATTTCAGAAAACGTGGGAGGCATGTCTCAGTATCTGGCAAGGCTAAGGACTGCGGATATCTACACGGGCCTGAAGAAAGGCGTGACCAATGCGCTTCAGACAGTGCCGGTGGTGGGAGACCGTATGATCGAACAGATCCGGAAGACCAAAAACAGCATCAAGCAGCTGGTGGTGCCGGGGATGTTGTTTGAAGATATGGGGATCACATATCTGGGACCGCTTCCCGGACATAATATTCCCCTTTTGTGTCGGGCTTTCCGGGAGGCGAAGAAAATGGAGGGGCCGGTGCTTCTCCATGTAATGACCAAGAAAGGCAAAGGCTATGCGCCAGCAGAAGAGCAGCCGGATAAATTTCACGGCGTGGGGCCATTCGAGGTGCGGACCGGAGAGGTTAATGAGCCAAAGAAAAAGGATACGTATACAGATGTATTCGGGAAGGTGCTGTGCGACGCGGCATCAGATAATAAGAAGATTACAGCTATTACCGCGGCAATGGCGGACGGTACGGGGCTGAAGCGCTTTGCGCGTATGTTTCCGGACCGGTTTTTTGACGTGGGGATTGCGGAAGGCCATGGCGTTACATTTGCGGCAGGACTTGCAGCCGGCGGAATGAAGCCGGTATTTGCGGTTTATTCCTCCTTTCTGCAGAGAGGCTATGACCAGATCATCCATGATGTGGCGCTGCAGAATCTGCCGGTGGTGCTGGCGGTAGACCGGGCCGGGCTGGTCGGAAGCGACGGAGAAACCCATCAGGGGATCTTTGATCTGTCCTATCTTGGCAGCACACCCAATATGACGGTGATGGCGCCGAAGCATAAATGGGAGCTGGCCGATATGCTGCGGTTTGCTCTTTCTTATGATGGCCCCATTGCCCTTCGGTATCCAAGAGGAACCGCCTATGACGGATTCGAAGAATACCGGGTGCCGATTGTCTACGGAAAGAGCGAGATGATCGTCCGTGAAAAAGATATTGCGCTTCTGCCGGCGGGGCATATGTTCGAAGAGGCGGTAAAGATCCGGGAACTGTTAAAGGAACGGGGATATTCCTGTACGCTTGTCAATGCCAGGTTTGTAAAACCTATTGATGAAGACATGATCCGGGAACTTTCAAAAGATCATGACTGGATCGTGACTCTGGAGGAAAATGTACAGACAGGAGGTTTCGGAGAACGGGTACAGACGTTTGCCTGTCGGGAAAATCTGCCTGTCCGTGTACTTGTCAGCGCACTTCCGGATGAATATGTCGAGCATGGAAATGTGGATATCCTGCGGAAGGAGACCGGAACCAGCGCAGAATGTGTGGCGGCAAAGATTGAAAAGGCTGTCTGTCAGAAATAGGAGATAACATGAAAGAACGATTGGATGTATTACTGGTAAAGAGAAATCTGGCTGCCTCCAGAGAAAAGGCGAAGGCTGTTATCATGGCTGGAAATGTCTTTGTAGACGGGCAGAGAGAGGATAAAGCAGGAACTGCATTTCCGGAGGACGTCTCCATTGAAGTACGGGGACATACGCTCCCTTATGTCAGCAGAGGAGGACTCAAACTGGAGAAGGCGCTGAAAAACTTTGACCTGAGTGTGGAGGGGAAGGTCTGCACAGATGTGGGATCTTCCACGGGAGGGTTCACTGACTGCATGCTCCAGAACGGGGCGAAGAAGGTGTATGCCATTGATGTGGGAAGGGGACAGCTGGACTGGAAGCTGCGGAATGATCCCAGGGTCGTTTGTATGGAAAAGACAAATATCCGCTATGTGACTCCGGAGGATCTGGGAGAGCCGATAGATTTTTCCTCCATTGACGTCTCTTTTATATCACTGACAAAGGTGCTGCTGCCAATCCGGAACTATCTGACGGAGGACGGCGAGATTGCGGCGCTTATCAAACCTCAGTTTGAGGCGGGGAGAGAGAAAGTCGGGAAAAAGGGAGTTGTCCGTGAAAAGAGTACACATCTGGAAGTGATCACCAAAGTGATCGATTATGCCCTGTCCATCGGCTTTTCAGTCCGGGATCTGGAATTTTCTCCGATCAGGGGGCCGGAAGGAAACATTGAATATCTGGTGCATCTTTGTAAAACAGAGACACCCGGGACGCAGATTGACGAGACACGCAGAAAAGAGATCGTAGATCTGGCATTTGATACATTAGCGAAAAAATAGAGGAATCAGAAATTATGGATCGTTTTTTGATTGTGACCAATGACGGAAAGGATACTGATCACAGTGTGACGGCAAAGGTGAAAAACCTCCTTACAGAGGCGGGGAAAACCTGTATCCTCTGTCAGAAGGATGAGAAGAAAAATATTATCCGGGAATCGATTCCGGAGGATCTGGACTGTGCTGTGGTCATCGGCGGTGACGGAAGCCTGATCGAAGTGGCGAGACTGCTCTGGAAACGGGATGTGCCGGTTCTGGGAATCAATATGGGAACTGTCGGGTATCTCACAGAGGTGGAGGTATCCCATATTGACCAGGCGATACGGCAGATTGCGGCAGGAGACTATGAGGTGGAGGACCGGATGATGCTGGAAGGCTCTTTCGAGGGCCAGAAAGAGGACGTGGCGCTCAACGACATCGTGGTATGCCGGAAAGGAGAACTTCGGGTCATCCATTTCCGCCTTTATGTCAACGGCGCTCTTCTGAATTCTTATGAAGCGGACGGTATCATCATTTCCACACCTACCGGATCCACTGCGTATAATCTTTCGGCAGGCGGACCTATCGTGGAGCCGACCGCGTCGCTGATCGTGATCACCCCGATCTGCTCCCATGCGCTGAATACCAGCAGTATCGTTCTCTCGCCGGAGGACGAGATCGTGGTAGAGATCGGCAGGGGACGCGACAATGCAGAGCAAGAGGTGATCGTAAGCTTTGACGGTGCGGATACCAGAGTCTTAAGGACCGGAGAACGGGTAGAGATCCGGCGTGCAAAGGCATCTACAAAATTTATAAAACTAAGCAAGGTTAGTTTTCTGGAGACGCTTCGGAGAAAAATGAAGGGAAATTAGGAGAATGAAGGTAAACAGACACGCAAAGATCATAGAGCTGATCAACAAATATCATATCGAGACCCAAGAGGAGCTGGCGGACTATCTGACAAAGGAAGGCTTTAAAGTGACTCAGGCCACGGTGTCCCGTGATATCCGGGATCTGAAGCTTACCAAGATCCCTTCGGAAAACGGGAAGCAGCGCTATGCGGTGCATCAGAGCGCGGAGAACGGCATGAGCGAGAAGTATATCCGGGTGTTAAGGGATGGCTATGTCTCTATGGATATGGCACAGAACATTCTGGTCATCAAGACGGTAGCGGGAATGGCAATGGCAGTCTGCGCGGCGATCGATGCCATGCAGTGGAATGAAGTAGTGGGAAGCATCGCGGGCGATGATACGATCATGTGTGCCATCCGAAGCGTGGACGATACGGTAAAGGTAATGGATAAGATTAGCAAGATTGTCTTGTAGGAGGCAGTATGTTACAGAATTTACATGTGAAGAATCTGGCATTAATCGACGAGATCGAGGTAGAATTCAAGGATGGACTTAACATCCTGACCGGAGAGACCGGGGCAGGAAAGTCCATTATCCTGGGTTCGATAAGCCTTGCCCTTGGCGGACGCTATACCAAGGACATCCTGCGCCAGGGCGCGGAGTATGGATTCGTGGAACTGACATTTCTGGTGGAAAATGAAAGCCAGCAGAAGAAATTAAAAGAACTGGATATCTTTCCGGAAGAAGGAATGGTGACGCTCTCAAGGCGGCTGATGGCCGGCAGGAGCGTAAGCAGGATCAATGGAGAGACGGTGCAGATGGGGCTTCTTAAGGAAGCGTCATCTATTTTGATTGATATTCATGGGCAGCATGAGCATCAGTCTCTGCTGTATAAGAAGAATCATCTTGGCATCGT